>ERZ795058.107-NODE-107-length-129656-cov-11.854955_pt1 | contig 129656 bp, 97 predicted proteins | sample MGYA00375142_ERZ795058 | MGnify/ENA primary metagenome ERZ795058 (study PRJEB30187, sample SAMN05720210) | activated sludge metagenome | isolation source: anaerobic digester from wastewater treatment plant | place: Japan | collected 2015-04-20 ... | reverse complement strand
CAAGCAAAGACTCCCGAGGTTATGAGGAACGTGCGCCTGGCAAGCTGTAAAACCCCGGGGGTCTGAAAGAAGAATGTGTTTGTTATTCACAAATCCCTAATCTCTAATTCCCAACTCCTTTCCCATCAGTCAACCACTATCACAGTATAATATCCGCATGACCCAAAACAAACGCATCATCCTTGCACTCACAGGCGCCAGCGGCGCGATTTTTGGATTGAGGGCGCTTGAAATTTTACGTGCGCACCCGGTTGAAGTTCACCTGGTGATCAGCGCCATGGGAGAACGGGTACTGAAAGCAGAGACGGGGAAAACTGCCGGTGAGGTCTCGCGCCTGGCGGATTACAGCTATCCGCCAGAAGACCTGGCTGCACCGATCGCCTCCGGTTCTTTCCGGGTGGATGGAATGCTGATTGTCCCCTGTTCGATCAAGACTCTTTCTGCGGTGGCTAACAGCTATGCCGACAGCCTGATCCCGCGTGCAGCCGATGTGTGCCTGAAGGAGGGTCGTCCACTGCTGCTGGCGGTGAGAGAGGCGCCCCTGCACAGCGGTCACCTGGAGTTGATGGGCAGGGCAGCCCGGGTAGGCGCGATCATCTTCCCGCCGGTCCCGGCGTTTTACAGCCAGCCGAAAACGATTGACGATCTGGTGAACATGACGGTGGGTAGAATGCTGGCACGGGTTGGGGTTGAAAACAGCGCCTATCTCCCGTGGCAGGGCAGCCGTAAATAACTATCCCTGAGTTAATTCGCATCATACAGGGGATTGTGCGGGGGCATGATCACCGGCGGGCGCTGATTGCCTTCAATTTTTAGTTTTGTCTCGTGTTGTTTGCTGGTTAAATCACTGCGCTTGTTTTAACCGATTACCCAGGATTGATTAAATCGAGGAGGGATACGGTGTTACACGCCATAACCGTGTGGGCGGAAGCCCAACTCATGCTATAATCGATCTGACTCAGGCATTGACGAAAGGTCTTCGCGCAGGGTCGATGGTTAACGAGGCTTTCCAACACAGAGGTATTCCAAAATGACTCAACTTGATCTCGAACGACAGAAGCAAGCAAAACAATATGGTCGCATTAAACGCCAATTGTGGCTGGTTGACCAGGGGATCACGCTGTTGTATGCCCTCCTGTGGTTGGCCACCGGCTGGTCGGTTGCGCTGAGGAGCTGGCTGGCGAACATGGTCAACAATGATTGGTTCATTGTGGCGGGGTTTGCCGCGGTCTTTAGCGGGATTTTCTTTATAATCAGCTTGCCGATGGGATATTACACGGGTTATATCCTGCCGCATCGCTTCGACCTTTCCACGCAATCGCTCAAAGACTGGGTGATTGACCAGTTGAAGAGCCTGGTTGTGGGGGCAGTCCTGGGGTTGATCTTAATTGAGCTGGTGTACCTGATCCTGCGCCTGGCCGGGGATTACTGGTGGTTGTGGCTGACGGGCGGCGTGTTGTTTTTCAGTGTGTTGATGACAAACCTGGCGCCGGTTTTACTGATGCCGATTTTCAACAAGTTCACCCCCCTGGACGAGGAGCATGCTGACCTGGCGGAACGGTTGGTAGCCCTGGCTGAAAAGGCGGGCACAAAAGTGAGGGGTGTGTTTAAGATGGATATGTCTCGCCGCACCAAGCAGGCTAATGCCTCGCTGACTGGGTTGGGCAATACCCGGCGCATCATCCTGGGCGATACCCTGATTAGCGAGTTCAGCGCTGATGAGATTGAAACCGTGCTGGCGCACGAACTGGGACACCATGTCAACCACGATGTTGCCTGGCTGATTGGCGGCGGCACGGTGTTGACCGCACTGGGTTTATTCCTGGTCTCACGGGCGATGGTCTGGGCGATTGCTGTGTTTGGTTTTACAGGGGCGTCCGACCCTGCCGGTTTTCCAGCTTTGATGATCCTGTTTTCCCTGTATCAATTGATCACCATGCCCATCGAAAACGCATTTTCACGCTGGCGCGAGAATAAAGCCGACGATTATGCCCTGCAGGCTACGAATAAAGCCGAAGCGTTCTCCTCAGCCTTTAAACGCCTGGCCAATCAGAACCTGAGCGACGTTGACCCGGAATCGTGGGTGGTGTTTATGTTTTACAGTCACCCCCCATTGCAGGCGCGGATTGCCAAAGCCGAGGGCTGGCAAGAGACCGCGCCCGGTTAAAACTATTCACGTTCGAAAGGCGTTCCCAACGCTGCCGGTGCTTGAGATCGCAGCGACCGGATCAGCTTTTTTACCCGCTCCCTGACACCATCTGGCAGAGTTGCCAGCAGCCTGGCGACCCATTCGGTATTGCCCAGATTGACCAGTAACAGCGTCAGGATCATCAGGGGGAATGGCGCTACCTGTAATACCTGCGAGGGAATAAAGGTCCATGACGATTGCAGCACCAGCCCCAGCCACTGCAGGAAGGCAAAAAAGTAAGCCCCAAACGCCACCCTGATCGGATTCCAGCCGCCAAAGATGGTGATGGCCAGGGCGATCCACCCAATGCCATCCAGGCCGGTAATGGTGCCCTTCCACCCCGCCTTAACGCTGAGGGTAAACAGAGGGCCTGCCAACCCCACCAGTGTGCCGCCCAGGATGGTGTAAAAATAGCGCATCCGCCCCACATTGGCGCCCCGCACATAGGCTGCGGAAGGTTTTTCACCAATACCCTGCAGCATCAAACCGGGCCTGGTTTTGTAGATCCAGAACCAGACGATAAAGATCAAAATGATGCTGGCGTAGGTCATGATGGATTGCTGAAAGAACAGCGGACCCAGGATAGGGATTTGGCTCAGCAGGGGGATCGGCGTGGAGAGCATGATCGGTCCCTGGCGCCCCATGATGGGGTTACCCAGAAAATACGCCAGATCGCGGGTGGTGATGGCGAGGATAAACCCTACAGCAACCTGGGATTGCTTGAGGGTTATGCTGCTGAAGGCGACAATTGCAGAAACCAATGCGCCAACCAGCGCGCCTGTTAGAAATCCTAAAAACAAGCTGTCTGTTTCCACTGCCACCCAAAAGCCCATCATGCCAGAAAAAATAATTAATCCATTTAAGGACAGGTTGGTTACCCCGGCGCGTTCAGAGATGGTTTCGCCAATGGAAGCCAGCACAATCGGCGCGCCAGACGCGATCACGCCGGCTAAACCCAAAAGAATAAAATCTCCTGACATAAGGTCTCCTACTTCTTTCCCAAAACCCGTTGTTGGACGCCCTGCATGAGCAGGATGAACAATACCAGGCTGCCCTGCATTACGCCGGATAGGGTGGAATCAAGTTTCATGATGATGGGCAATTGAATGCCGCCAATATTTAACGCGGCAAAGAACAGGGCAACCGGCGCCACCCAGATTGCCTGGTAATTGATCAGCATACCGATCATCATCCCCATAAAACCATACCCGCTGGAGATGGCGGGGATCAGCCGGTGATACACTGCCACCACCTGCAGGGCGCCAGCCAGCCCGGCAAACAGACCACATACCAGGAAAGCCAGCATCATATACTGCCAGGTGGGAATACCCAACCGATAGGCGGATTTTATGCCCTTGCCAACGGCTTTAAGCTTGAGGCCAAAGTGAGTATTCTGTAGCAAGAAATAGATCACCACTAGCCCGATTAATGTCAGAGCGATGGAATACCAGCTAAAACGAAAGCTCCCTACTGTGGGCAGCCAGTAGATTTCAGGGAAAGGTTCTGTGCCGCTCATCGATGCCACGCCCGGGCGGCTCCAGGCGCCAAAAATCAAACCGATGTTCAGCGCGGTGGCAATAAAATTAAGGCCCAGGCCGCCAAATATTTCGTTGACGCCGCCGAACACTTTTAACACACCAGCCAGCATTGCCCATAGAATCCCGCCGACTACCCCAGCTAAAACTGCGATGATGATGACCAGTACGGGGTTGACGGAGGTGTTCAAAAATAGGCGGATCACGCCGGTGGTAAAGATGGCGCCCAGGGTGATCTGCCCTTCGATGCCGATGTTCCATAGTCCGGCGGTAAAGGTCGCCAATACGCCGCAGGTAACCAGCGCCAGAGGCACCCAGGCAACAACCACATTGGCAATACGGGTCGGGTTGCCAAATGCACCCTGCCAGATCAGGCTGAAAGCCTGAATGGGGTTGGCATCAACCAGCAGCAGGATGACGGTAACAAACCCGAGGGATAGTATCAATCCCCCGAATTGGAATAATATCGATAAACTACGGTTGCGTGATTGCTTCATAGGTTTCCTCGTCAGTCAGAGTTCGATCCCAGCCTTTTCCGCCGATCATCTGGCCCAATTGCTCCAGGCTTATTTTGGATGAGTCCTGAGGATCGGAGACATGCCCGCTGAAGAACACCAGGATGCGGTCGCTGTAGCGTATGATTTCTTCTAAATCGGCAGAAATAAAGAAGATTGATGTACAACCCGCGCAGCGTTCTTTTAGCTTGTCCCACATATAGATTGCTGATTCAATATCCAATCCCCGGGTGGGGTGTTCTAACAGGATGATGGAAAGGGAATCCTTTAACATGGATAAAGACGCCCTCTGCTGATTGCCGCCCGATAAGGCTTCAACGGGTGTTTCAGGCTGACCGACGATGCGGTAGTCATCAATCTTCTGTTTAGTTTTGTCGTGAAAGAAGGGTTTATCAATGAATAATTGCTTTTTATGGGACGTTACCAGGGTAAAGTGCTCAGCCAGGGTCAGTTCAGGGACCAGACCTTCTTCCAGTTTTGAAGCCGGCAGAAAGGCTACCCCGTGGCGCATAAAATCATGATAAGTCTTTCCTGTCAGGTCTTTCTCATTGACGATCACCCGCCCTGATACGGGTCGCAGAAGGCCTGCACAAGCCCTGAGAAGCACGTCCTGTCCGCTGCCTTCCATGCCTGCCAACCCGATCACCTCGCCTGCACGCATGCGAAAATGGACGTTTTCAATCGTGATGGGGTATTGCTCAATACATAAATTATCTAATTCAAAGACAATCTCTTCTGTGACCAGTGATTTGGGCTCGTTGATTACAATTTGCTTCCCAAACATCATTTCGACCAGTTGATTGATATTGTACGGAGCGACAACCTCTCCCACCAACTGACCTTTTCTAAGAATGGCCACTTTGTCGCACATGATTTCGACATCTTCCAGTTTATGCGAGACGAAGATAATGGTCTTTCCCTGTTTAGCTAACACTTTTAATGCAGCAAATAACTTCTCTTTTTGTTGCACGCTGATGCCCGTGGTGGGCTCATCCAGGATTAATACCTCGGCGCCCAGCCACAACAGGCGTAAAATCTCCAGTTGCTGGCGTTCACCGACGGTCAGAGCATCGACATAGGTGTAAGGATCGAGGGAAAAGCCAAACTGGTCCTGTAATTCTTGAAATTCGTTGATCACAGTTTTGTGTGAGAGTAAAAACTTCCCACCCTGGCCGACGATAAAATTATCAATCACCAGCATGGGCGGAAAGTCCAGCGGATCCTGATGCAGCATGCCGATGCCGAATTTAATGGCGTCCGCCGGGGAATCAATTCTGACCTGCTGACCATCCAGCAAGATTTCTCCGGAATCGGGATGGATAAAACCGGAAAGGATTTTCATCAAGGTGCTCTTGCCAGCGCCGTTTTCGCCCAGAATTCCGTAGATTGTGCCGCTGTTGATGTTAAAGTCAATATCCGCATTCGCATGCACAGCGCCAAAATGCTTGTTAATATTTTTGAATTCGATATTCATAATGAATGCTTTTATATATAACAATGGGGAAGATGGTTAGATCTTCCCCATCCATAGTTTCGATTATCCGAAATTACTCGGAACGTCCTTCCATACCTTCCAGCAATTGCGGGAGATACCAGACCTGGGTATCGGTTGCAAATTCGCCAGCAGCCAGCCACGGGGAGCCATCCTGCAGGTTCAGAGGACCAGCCCACAGGTTCAGCCCACCAGCGAGTTCATCGATAAACGACTCCAACAAAATAGCGGCATTGGGTTCAACAGCCGGACCGGTGAGGTAACCAACGTTTGTGGTGTCGAAATTGTTGAGGTCTTCCCAAGAAGGTCCCAGCCACTCATAAACAGCTTGCCAATTCCCTGTCGTCGCATTGGTAATATGGCGCAGATAGGCAGGACCCCAGTTGAACCACGGCACACCAAGGCAGACTTCGGGAGCTTCATCACAGGCGCCGATATAATCGTAGGGGATGGCGAATACCCTGGCGCCTTCACCGGCCGCCTTGCGGGCTTCGATCAAACCTTCGGTTGTGTCGATGCCGGAGATGATCACATCCACGTCGGAGTTGATAAATTCTTGCGCCACCAGGGTGGGATCTTCCGTGAAGCCGGGGATATTGAACCAGAACCCGATCCAGGTCACCCGGAAATTCAGGTCAGCGGGATCAAGCTCGAGGTATTCTTCCCAGCAGTACCTGGCGCCCAGGTAAGCTGCAGCAGCTAATCGACGTGTCTCCTCGTTGATTAATGGGCCAAGGTAGCCAATGGAACCCGTTTCGCTGTGAAGGGCAGCATCACAACCGCCGATCATCTTGCCGTATTCCATCCTGCCCATCACGTTAACCATGTTGTCGAGGGGGATGTAATTCTCACCGTCAGACCACTGCGTATCGCCCGAAGCATGGATTACGAAGATCTCAGGGTTGTTCTTGGTGAATTCAATGGCGTCATCCTTCATATCGTCGGAGTTAAAGATCACCATTTTCGCGCCCTGTGCCACCAGTTCTTCACCCAGTTGGGCTGCGGTGGTACCCGGGCGGTCAGCGGTATTAACCGAGTCTAAATAGATCATCCGCGTACCGGGCAGTTTTTCTTCCACGTATAAACCCGCCTCATAATGCGCCTGGCTATAGCCGCGATCATTGTAGGGGCCGACCATCAAAATACCGAAGACGAATTCCTCGGGCTCTTCGACTGGAGCGGCAGGTTCCTCAACTGGAGCGGCAGGTTCCTCAACTGGAGCGATAGGTTCCTCCGCTGGGGCTTTAGGTTTGCAGGCTGTCAGGACCAGGGCACTGATCATCAAAACAGCAATTATAAATAAAACAGACTTCTTCAGCATTCAATTTTCTCCTTTATAACTAATGGATTAGATGGGATTGTTTAAAAAATTATTGGTTATTGACCTGTGGGCACCACCTCCGTTCTATCTTGGAGACCAGAAAAGTTTGATGTGGGATGATCCGTATTCTGGTTCATATCACTCAATGTTTCAGTATGTTGTAAATAACACGACAGGCGCATCATTGAGGTCATCCATAATTGTACATGAAAAATGCATGAAATACAGATTTAATGTCAAATTAAAAAGAAAACCATCCTCATCCCTGACAATCATCGATTCATTCTATCAGCAAGTCAACAATTCTCGGTTTTTCTCCGGGTTTTAATGCCACCAGGCCACGGTTAGAAAGGTGCAACTCTTCGATGACGATCAGGCTTAACAGGCTGAGTGTCATCTCAAAGGCTTCATGCGGGCAGCCGGCTTTCTTTAGCGCTATTTCAATGGCTTCAACCTGTTGAGCAGCCGTGGAAACCGATTCCAGGGACATGATGCCAGCCAGGGGAAGGGACATTAGCGTTTCAACCTCGCCATCGACAACAATACAAATCCCGCCGCCTGTTTGAATGAGAGCGTTGGCAGCTTTGACCATCGCATCGTCGTCACTGCCGATTACTAACAGGTTGTGACTGTCATGCGCCACGGTTGAGGCGTAGGCGCAACGTGGGTTGAACTGGGTTCCGCTGACAAAGCCCAAACCTTTGCGACCGTCGATACCAGAATGCGGCTCGTGGCGGTAGAAGACTGCCGCCTTCAAGATGTCCCGGTTAGGGTCAGAGACCAGCTCTCCATTGTTGGGCTGCATTTCCACAATTTCCTCTTCGGTGTGCACCATACCCGGGAATACCCGCATCACACGCACTTTTGCGGGGCTGTTTTTAGCGGGGATGGAAAAATCTTCCACAGTCAACGGTTCCAGGTGGAGCGAATTTACAGCCCAGTCAGGGTAAGCATACGCCGGGATGTCAATCATCAACTGTCCCCCCTGTGCAACCAGGATTCCATCGGCAAACACCTGGTCAATGGTCACGGCTTCTAAATCGCTGACCACCAGGATATCCGCAGCTCGTCCCGGAGAAATTGAACCGATCCAACGGGCTTTTTCCAGCAATTGTGCAGCGTTGATGGTTACCATCTGGATGGCAAGGATGGGCGGCAAGCCCAATTCGATGGCTTTGCGCACCACCCTGACGATGTGACCCTCTTCATAAATGGTTGCTGCGGTGACGTCATCCGTAACCATGGTGAAAAAGCGGGTGTCAATGTGGGGGTTTTCCAGCACAGCAGGGAGTAAATTCGGCAGGTCCAGCCAGGCGGTGCCATAACGCTGCTGGGCGTACATGCCCAATTGTGCGCGGCGCAGCGTGCCCTCAGCCGTGGTGCCTTCGTGGCAGGCTGTTAAGCCAGCGGCAATGAAGGCGTTCAATCCCTGGTTGAGATCTAAATTGGCATAATGCCCGGTGAGCACAAAGCCATCCTTCAGTCCCTGCGCGGTGATTGCATGAACCTGCGGGTCTCCGTAGATCACGCCGGGAAAATTCATCTGTTCACCCTGTAGTTGTGCCCATCCCTGTTGATAGGCGATAGCGACATCGGCTGCATTAATGCTGGCGCCAGAATCCTCAAAGCCGGGAATCGATGGCACACACACCGGCATCGCTAACAGGACTTTTAGCGGTAGCTCTCTGGCAATATTGTGAAATAATTCCACAGCACGCAGCCCCAGCACGTTGGTGATCTCGTGGATGTCGGGGCAGATGGTGGTCGTCCCGTGGGGCAGGACGCCTGCCGTAAAACTGGGCAGATCGACCATGGCGCTTTCAATGTGCATATGGCTGTCGATGAAGCCCGGCACAAGGTACCGGTCGGCGGCATCGACCTCCTGTGTGTGCTCATCGACCAGCACTCCACTGGCATCGCCGACCAGGGCAATCCAGCCGTGGCGCACGACCACATCGATGCCTGTTTGCACCTGGGCGGTGTTGACGTTGACCAGCCTCCCGTTGCGGATGATCAGGTCCGCGGGTTGATTTCCCATGGCCGTGGCAGCCAGGTCCTGGGTGATCTCGTGGTGGAATTTACGTTGGTGCAGGGAATTTGTCATGTTCTTTCCTCCATTTTTCTTTATTTAGTATAATCGAAAACCGTTTGGTAGCATGACCAAATTATGGAAGTGGCGATGTGAACACTCTATCTTTTGGCAGGGGGATCGCAGGATTTGATTAGCGTTTAGGTGGATATGAAAGCGGAGACACGTGGATTGATTAATCAAGTTTTCGCCCGGGTTAACGTGGTGCATCTGATCATCTACTGATGCCCGATCTGAAAATTTTCTTTTGTCGATCAGGGCGTTTTCAACCATTAACCGACTTTCACTAAGATCGCATAACGTTTATTAAAGTTAACCAACAATTTTACCAGAAATTTGCCAGGTGGAAAAAGAAAATTTTTTAAAATGCCAATCCCGAGGATTTGCCACATGCTGCCCAGAACGGGACAAAAATCCGTTTCAAAGCTCATCTCGAGTATAATCTTTCTTATGCCCATCATTGTTGCTGTAGATATTGAAACCACCGGCTTGAACCCGGATGAGGATGCAATCATTGAGATCGGCGCCGTCAAATTCAACGGGCGCCGGGTTGAGGAAGAGTGGTCCACCCTGATCAATCCGCGCCGCCCCATCCCTGCCTTTATCACCCAGTTGACCGGCATCACTAACTCGATGGTACGCCATGCCCCCTTTTTAGTAGACGTGATGGCGGACCTGATCGAATTTATTGGTGATGCGCCTATCGTTGGGCACAATATCGGGTTTGACCTCAGCTTTCTGCAGCAAACCGGGGCATTGCGCCATAATATGAATATCGATACCTATGAACTGGCCGCTGTGCTGATGCCGACGGCCAGCCGCTATAATCTCTCTTCCCTGGCACATCAGCTCAATATTCTTCTGCCTGCTACCCATCGCGCCCTGGACGATGCCCGGGTGACCCATGCTGTATTCAATACGCTGATGCAAAAAGCCCAGGAACTGCCTCTGTCGCTATTGGCAGAGATTGTGCGCATGGGTGAACCGCTGGATTGGAAGGCGAATTGGGCTTTTCAGCAGGTGCTGAGGCAACGCGCCAGGGAGCACATTCAGGCGAAAAAAGACCTGGGCGGCGCGTCCGGTCCGCTGTTTGAGAAACCCAAGGAAATAGAAGGGGAACCGGTGGGCGCTGAAAGCGGCGAAACACAGCTTGATGTGGATGATGTCGCTGCGGTGCTGGACCGTGGCGGTCAATTTGATCAGTTCCTGGAGCAATTTGAATACCGTCAACAGCAAGTGGACATGCTGTGTTCGGTTGTCGAGGCTTTCAATGGCTCTCAACATATGATGGTAGAAGCGGGCACCGGCACGGGAAAATCCCTGGCTTACCTGATCCCGGCTGCTTACTGGGCGCTGATAAACAATACCCGCGTGGTGATCTCGACCAACACCATCAACCTTCAAGACCAGTTGATCAACAAGGATATCCCCGACTTGCAGCAAGCGTTGAACCTGCCAGTCCGTGCTGCGGTTCTCAAGGGTCGCTCGAATTACCTGTGCCCGCGCCGGCTGGAGGTTGTGCGTCGGCGTAAGCCCGAATCAGTCCCTGAGGCGCGTGTGCTGGCCAAGGTGCTGGTATGGATGCAGGAAAGTCGTACGGGGGACCGCTCGGAGATCAACCTGAACGGAAACATTGAACGCATGGTGTGGTCTCGCCTTTCTGCTGAGGATGAGGGCTGCCGGTTGGAGGTATGTCTGAAACGCACCGGGGGTCGCTGCCCGTTTTACCGGGCTAAGGTAGCGGCTGATCATGCGCACCTGTTGATTGTAAACCATGCGTTGCTGCTGGCGGATACGGTTACGGGCAACCGGGTGCTACCAGCTTACAGCTACCTGATCGTCGATGAAGCCCATCACCTTGAATCGGCTACAACGTCGGCGCTTTCTTTTAGTGTTCGTGCGGGTGATATTTCCCGCCTGGTGCGCGAACTGGGCGGAATAAAAAGCGGATTGCTGGGTCGGTTTGTGGACCTGTGCGAGGAACTGCTCAAACCTGCCCAAATGGCGGCTTTAAGCCAGCTGGTGGGTAACGCCGCTGACCTGTCCATGCGGTTTGACAGCCAAATGACAGCGTACTACCAGGCGCTGGACACCTTCCTCAATGATCAACGCGATGGACGTCCGTTGGGCACCTATCCACAGCAGGAACGGATCCTGCCTTCCACGCGTACACTGCCGATCTGGCTGGATGTTGAAATTGCATGGGAAGCAGCGCATGCAACGCTGGAGCGCTTATTGGCAATCTTACGGGAATTACGCGCACCGATGCGGGAACTTGCTGATCAGGAGAACGAGGAAGCTGAGGATATGTGGGGCAGTTTGGGGAACATGTTCACGCGCATTGAAGAAATTCAGCGGAACATTAACGGGCTCACCCTTGAAGCAGATAATGATACTGTATATTGGGTGGAGATCCATCCAAAAGATTTGAACATCACCCTGAACGCAGCCCCGCTTCATATCGGGCGCATGATGGAAAAGCATCTCTGGCATCAAAAGGAAAGTGTGATTCTTACCTCAGCGACATTAACCACCCACGGCGAGTTTGATTACCTCCGGCGCCAGTTGAACGCCGTCGAGGCTGATGAATTGGTGGTGGGATCACCCTTTGATTTTGAGAAATCAGCCCTGGTGTACGTGATCAGTGACATCCCCGAACCATCGGATGCTGGCGGGCATCAGCGGGCGGTGGACGCTGCCATGGTGGATGTAGCCAGGGCTTCCGGGGGGCGTATGCTGGCGTTGTTTACCTCTTATGCTCAGCTTCAGCGCACCTCCAGCAAGTTATCACTGGCGCTGGCAGGTGATGATATCCAGGTGTATGAGCAGGGGGAAGGTGCATCTGCGAGCAGCCTGCTGGAGACCTTTCGCGATACCGATCGCGCGGTTTTACTGGGGACGCGGGCTTTTTGGGAGGGTGTGGATGTACCCGGCGACGCCCTTTCTGTGCTGATGATCGTTAAACTGCCCTTTGACGTTCCCTCCGATCCGATCGTAGCGGCCAGAGCCGAGACCTATGAAGACCCCTTCAATCAATATGCCCTACCGGAGGCGATTTTGCGCTTCAGACAGGGATTCGGCCGCCTGATCCGCACGCAGACCGATCGGGGGGTTGTGGTGGTGCTGGATAAGCGCGTGCTGACAAAAGCTTATGGTCGCATGTTCATGGAATCGCTGCCCCGTTGCACCTTTCAGCAGGGGTTATTGGCAGACTTACCGAAGGCCACCGCACGCTGGTTGAATTTATAATCAAATAATTGCAACCAGACTTTGCTGGCAAGTTAGGTAGGCTTTTTCAGCGATTCAAGCCCTGGTTCTTAATTTGGCGTGCGTATGAAGCATAACTCTTAATGACCCGGTTCGTCCGGGTTAGTTTGTTGAGAGATCAAATTGCCGGCGCTGTCCGGGGTTTCACAAGTCTGGATTTCCCGCTCGAGTATAAAGTTGAGCAGAGATCTGAGCAATACTTTCGTAAACAGGATCATAATTTCTGCTGTATTGGGGGCTATCGCCAGGCGCAAAATTTCACTGGCAATGGCAAATTCCAGGCCGAGGATCAGTACGTGCGCCAGGTGTGCACGAATATGGGTGAGGGAGGTAGTCTGATGTTCAGCTCGGGTAAATTGGAGGCGGATGTAACTGATGGTTGCGCGCAACAGCCCGATTAGGATCACTAAGGCGGTGGCGATTTCAACAGCAATGATTATATACCCAACCACCAGGTCGATTTTGTGCTCTTGAGGGATAAGGGGGGCATGATCCCCTAAATGCTGGTCTTTGAAAATTGCCATCAACGCAACCAGCCCTGCAAATAGGATCAGCGGTAGAAAATAATCCTGCAGAGCGTTTTTAATTCTTGAGCCATTCTTTTCCACAATGATTACCTTTCATTAACACAAAATAAGCTGAGCAATGATTCAATGTTAGTTTACCACAATCCCACCGGTTGGAAACTTCTCGCGGGTTGAGTAGAATCAGGATGTGTTCAATAAGCAGTGTAAGCTAAGGAGCGATATACGATGAAAAAGGTATTTCTGATCCTCTTTTTGTTGATTTTTGTGGCCCTGTCGGCCTGTTCACCCTCACCCGTTGGGGACCCGATCTCCAGCGTCGATACGCAGATCGAGATTACCCCGATCAGCCCCGCTGAAGAACCGGGGGAAACGGGTTACCCGGTTGTCCCTGAGCCTGTGGCGCCAATATACGCTTACCCGGTGAGCATTGAGATAGATGATTTGCCATTAGAAAAAATCGCCGAGATCGTGGTCCAGGCGCTTGCGACCAGGGATCTGGCGACCGTGGCTCAATTTGTTCACACGGAGGCAGGGATACGCTTTTCGCCCTACACTTATGTGAAAGAAGACTCTCCCGTCTTTTCACCTGATAAATTGCCCGAGCTGGTTGGTTCAACGGCGGTGTATTTGTGGGGCGATTTCGATGGCAGCGGCGAACCGATAGAGATGACCTTTGACGAGTATTTTGACCGGTTTCTCTTCTCAGCAGATTTCTCCAACCCTGAAGTGATGGCAGTCAATGAGCAAATTGGACTGGGAAATACGATTAATAACATTGCTGAATTTTTCCCGGGCAGCACTTTCATTGAGTATCATTTCAGCGGTTTTGAAGAGGAATATAGCGGCATGGATTGGGTCAGCTTACGCCTGATCTTTGTTCAGGAAAGCGGTCAATGGTACCTGGTAGGGCTGGTCAACGATCGGTGGACGACTTAAATAGCAGGGGCACGGCATGCCGTGCCCCTGTTGTAATTGTTATCCCTTGAAACTGTTTTCATCATCTTCAAGCCAGTTGTATGGATTAGAAATGAGATAATCATAAACTGCCTGTAACCCATCGTCATTGCGGATAACATGTTCATAATAATTACGTTGCCATACTTTTCCACCTGGAGTGTTGCGGAATAGGTTTACTCGTCGGGTGACCTCTGACTTAAACGACCGTACGATGGTTGGGATTGAACCGGGCACCGGTTTTCTGAATGTTTCAAGTAGGGGCACGGCATGCCGTGCCCCTACAAGTTCAATGATGCCATGGATGTGGTTTGGCATAATTACAAAATAATCCACATTTGCTTGTGAAAAATGTACAGGGATCGATTGCCAAACCTCTTTTACAATCAACCCGATTGGACTTAAGTCCATTTCTCCTTGATCAATTTTTCCAAAAAGGTGCTCTCTATGATAAGTTCCAATGGTGATAAAATAGGCTCCTTGCTGGGTGTAATCATATCCCTGTAAGCGAATAGATTTTCGTTGTGGGTGGAACTTACTTTTTCTCATCAGGGATTTATTGCTAATGGTGTCAACAGGTTAATAGGTGGGTAAATAGAAAGGGCACGGCATGCCGTGCCCCTGTTATTAATCGATCAGGAAAATTTACTCAAAACTTGTCCAGAAACCGGGGATCACCCAGGCTTTTACACTGGCAACCGTTTCGGAGTATGGATAAGAGACCCAAATCTCGGCTTCTGCTGTGCCTCCAGCGGGGATCGGGTCTGATGTCCAGGTGTCTCCACCACCAATAATCTTCCCTTCAGCATTGTAAACCAAGACATACACATCCAGATCAGAAACCTGTTTACTGTAGGTGTTGGTGAAATTTACAATAATATCGCTGGAGGAATCGTCGCTAATGGTAACGCTGTTAACTTTGAAGGGGTTTGTACTCAATTCGTAGCTGGTGTCCGCCTTGCCGGGAAGCAGCAAAATATCATGGTGCGAATATATCGAGTCGTCGGGCAGCGTTGAAATCCAGGGCGAGATGCCGACAGAGTCACCGGGCAGCAAGACACTTAAAAATCCTGAACCGGTGGTGATGATATAGTCATCCTTATCATAAAAAGTGATCTTCACGTAGCTATCCTGTAGAACCGATTCGGTTTCGTTTTTCATAATCAGTCCGCCATAAAACCAAACCATGTTACTTCCATAAACAAAATTCTCCTCAACAATGCTGATCTCTGAGGTGAAATCTGTTTTGTCGATGACCTTTGTGTTGAAGGTGAGGGTTGGGTAAACTTCAACCCTGGCAACCTCACCATAGGTATCAACATAACTTGTAAATCCCGTATAATCGTTCAGATGAATGAAACTCATGTGTTCACTTCCACCGCCAACGATATTGTCATCATCGTCGAAACACAGAATATTTGCGGTAAGGTTGGTGTACGTTGTCGATGAGTTATTGACAGCTTTTCCCGTCACGATAGGGTAGCCTGAGTTTTCCCAATAACGCAATTTATCCGTCGTGAAAGGATTTTCAGAGGTGTCTGATGAAGTGCCTGAAAAAATCCAGCTGATTTCAGCGGATGCAACGGTTACGCTTTCATCAGGATAAATCGTGGCGGTGAAGCCATGGGTGGTGTTGGGGTAAAACAAGGGCAGGTACGAATAGGTACTATCGATTAATCCGCCAGCCGAGTTATAAAAATCGATGGTGAATTCTACTTCCTCATAGAGAATATCGCTGGAAGGGTTATTAATTAAATAGCCGATAAAAACCTCTGAATCCTCCTGGAATAAATCGCTCTGGTTCAGAACCACTAATTCCTGACTGATCTCAGCCGGATGGGTGATGGGTTCTTCTTGTTTTTCCGGGCTTTTGCTTTCAGTTGGTATCACGGGGGGTTCGGTGGCAATTTCAACCACAGGTTCTTCGGTTGGGGTGGCGGTGGGGTCAGCCTTGCCGGAAAAGCTGCATGCTAACCCTATTACCAGGGGGAAGAGAACGAAAAGAATGATGAGCGTCTTTTTGGGCATAGTTTTCTCCTTCTTGTTTGAACAATATTAAAGGATATTTCGGATTAAAATAGCACGGTTGGTCAATTGAAATCTAAAGACGTTTTTCTAGCGTGCGATTTTTTAAGTATAACATCAATGTAATAATTTTTGGTTACTTGAATGGTTCACTACCATGCCAACGAATCAACCGTGTCCCACCAGGATTTAGCCCCCAAAAGGGTTTCGATCGTGTTGATAAATTTTGCCGGCACCTTATTTGCACACCTTCAGTCCAATGGCAACATACTGAACTTCTCGCTCTGGCTGCTGCCACAGGTTCAACAGCGCAGAGGCTAGGTCAGCCAGGCTTGGCAATTATTTACCAAACAGATGCTTTCCACTAAAACTGTGGGTTTGGGCAGGTAATACCTGTTCCAGATGTTTAATCCGTCATAAAATTTGCTCGTTCGTTGGGCATGTGGGAGTTGAATCCAGGCGGTTGTACTACCGAAGGATTTTAAGTCCTGTGTGTGTGCACTTCCTGCGGTTGCCCGCTGCCCCAATGGGGTGAAATTGCTCAGCTTAAGATTGGCACCGATGAAATACCCGGATAGCTTCGTCCTGTCGGGCTCGTAATGACAGAATTTTTCTATTTCCCCATTCATAAATCGCGAGTATTAAACTAAAAAACGGCTGTAAGCCGCTCACCAAACACAATAGGGCAGGTGGGAGTCGAACCCACACGGTATAAATACCGAAGGATTTTAAGTCCTTTGCGTCTGCCATTCCGCCACTGCCCCAGATTCAGACATTATTTTACCATGATCTGATTGCTTGGGAAGATGTGAGTTTTCGTGGAAACTGAAAGGTGGTAGAGCGTACAACTTAGAGCTTAGGGCTTAGAGTTTAACACTGATAACGAGGTTTTTAAGTTCTATTGCTGGCTCACCAATCACTTTTCGCCATCATCGTCCCTGAAGCGCAGCGGAACCCCTGTAGCGCAGCGAAAGGGGCTGAGCGTAGGCGCTCGATACCCTTGCAGGGCACAGGGAGTGCTGCGCGAAGCGGGATCACTATTCACCGTACACCCAATTCCCAATTCCTGCTTTATAATTTCATCACCATTTTGAATAGAGTAAACACATGACAACAATGACTTTATCTTTATCCTTCTTCAACTGGATTTTAGCCCTATCCCCTGTACTGGTGGTGTTAATCATGATGCTTGGTTTTCGAGCCGGGGGGGCTTGGGCCGGGGGAGTGGGCTGGCTGGCTGCGGTTTTAGTCGCCGTGCTCTTTTTTGGGGCAGGCTTGGAGCTGCTGGCTGTCGCCCACGTCAAGGCGATTTTGCTCAGCCTGGACGTGTTTTATATTATCTGGATGGCGCTGCTTTTATTCCACGTTGCCAATGAAGCAGGCGCTATCCGCATGATTGGGCGGGTACTGCCCCAATTAACCGAAGACCGGCTGATGCAGTCCCTGCTGATCGGCTGGTTGATGGTCACCTTTATCCAGGGCACAGGCGGCTTCGGGGTGCCGGTTGCCGTATGCGCTCCAATCCTGGTGGCGATCGGCTTCACACCCATCCAGGCTGTCGCCATGGCCTCACTGGGGGATACCTGGGCGGTCACCTTTGGCTCGCTGGGCGCCTCGTTTAAAGCCCTGATCGCGGTTTCCGGCCTGACTGCCGATGAACTGGCACGTTACACGGCGATCCTGCTGGGGGTTGTCAGCTTTCCCAGCGGCATGCTGGTGGCGGTGATCGGCAATGGCTGGAGGAGCGTTAAACGCGCGCTGCTCCCCGTTGCTGTGCTTTCGGCGGTAATGGCTGCCACGCAGTATTTACTGGCGACCAACGGGCTGTGGGCGCTGGGCACCACCGGCGCTGGTTTGGTTGGTCTGGGAGCAGGCTTGTTGCTGCTGAGGCTGCCAGCGTACCGTAATCGGTACAAACTGCACCCAGAACCCGCAGCTGCTGTAGGCAACCCGGATGAAGGCAAATCCCTGGGGCTGGTATTGATTGGATATCTGCTGCTCATTTTGCTGGCTTTTGGCGTCAACCTGTTTCAACCTGCAAACGCCTTTTTATCCCAGATAAAATTATCGCTGGATTTTCCGGAAGTCCGTACTGCTTTCGGATGGACTACTCCTGCCGGTCCCGGTCAGGCGATCAATCTGTTTGGGCACCCCGGCGCGATCCTCTTATACACCAGTATCATTTCCTTCATCATTTACCGTTCTGTGGGTTACCTCGAACCCGGCTCACTTAAGCGGATTTTCAACAAAGTGGCGAAAGTCGGCGTGAACTCCAGCCTGGGCATCCTGGCGATGGTAGGGCTGGCGACGATCATGCTGCACAGCGGGATGACCCATCTGCTGGCAGAGGGCCTCAGCACGAGCATTAGGCGAGATTTCTATCCCCTGGTGGCGCCGATCATTGGCGCGCTGGGCGCATTTATCACCGGCAGCAACACCAATTCCAATGTTTTGTTCGGCGCATTACAGCAAAGATCGGCTGAGCTGTTAACATTAAGCGTGCCCCTGATCCTGGCGGCGCAAACCGCAGGCGGATCGGTTGGCAGTGTACTGGCGCCGGCTAAAGTGATTGTGGGGTGCAGTACCGTCGGCATGGCGGGCGAGGAAAGCGGCGTCATGCGCAAGATCATCGGGTATGGGCTGATTCCCCTCGCCATTATTGCCCTGGCAGCCTGGATAATCCACCTGTTGGGATAGATAAAGATGCCTGCACACAAGAATTCACCGCGTCAAAACCGGGAAAAGAGCTTAACGATACAAAGTGCGCTGCTGGTCGTACAGATGCTGCTGCCCTTTCGCCTGTATGCGGGTCTGCGCTGGTTGGGCACAGCAACTGCTGTGTTGATCGGTGCGGTCATGACCATCGGCAGGCTTTACCAGGTATGGTTGGGATGAGAAACAACACACGGAACAAAAAACAGCGCCTGGTGCAGTTTTTATACTTGCTCAGCCTGATATTTTTGGGGATCGGGCTGTTCAGCCTGGGCTGGGCACACTGGCCGACACCAATAGACGGCGTCCAACTCATCATCCCTGCAGGCGGACTGGCCGCTGCCCCGGGGGAGCACGAGTTCATCAGCCTTTCGGAGTATGCGCTTAATGTTTCCTGGTCGCGCCGGGTGCGCCGCGGCGAATCTGGCATACTGGAACTGCGCCTGACCGACGTGGACGCCGCGTCCACGGCAGACGCAGACGCAACCCAGATTGTGCTGGCTGAGCCGGTGTTTTTCATGCTGCAGGTTGACCCATCCGGCGAAACCCGGTCTGCTTTGGGCGATGGCCAGATGCTGACCCTCAATTGGCGAGTCTCCGGGGATCAGCGCGGGGAATTTGCAGGTAAACTGTACGTGTCATTTGCCTTTTTTGAGCCAACAGAGAATGCGCTGGTCTCTGCCCCTGTGGCGGTGGTCGACCTGGATATCCAGGTCATCGAGCTGTGGGGCTTATCATCCGGGATGGTGACCTGGCTGGGGGTTATCAACCTGGTGCTGTGGGGCGCTGTGTTTGTGTTGGGGCGAGGCATTGAGGTTGGCATGAAGCTTTGAGGATGGGTGTTGATCAAGCTTTGCCGTCGTAATAAGCTATGAGCGTTATTTAACTGAGGTTAACCTATGAATGAAAATAATCATCTTGAGCCAAAAACAGCGCTGCGGCGCAACCCCAGCCGGGCGCCATTGGTCCCGCTTCAATCGGGCTGCCTGACCTTTACCATGGCGACAATTGCCATCCTGGTAGGGTTGTGGCTGGATTTACGGCTGGAAACATTCCCGCGCTGGACCCTGATTTTACTGGTTGGCAGTGCTCCCATTGCGTTGGTGTGCGTGTATTTGGTCGTTCGGCGGACATTACGCGGGGTACAGGCTGAAACGAATGCCAGCGAGCCAGAAGATGAGGTTTAGTTCAGCGCTTACTGATGTGCGGGTTAGCGGCGTAAAACAACGCCAGCGTTGGCGCTTATTGATCCGCTGTGTCCCTGTTAAACCGCCTGGAATAAAAAGATGAATGGTTCACCGATGATTAAAGTTGAAGGTTTGACCCGCTGTTTTGGCGACCTGGTGGCCGTGGATCATCTTGACCTCGAAATCTTTGCCTTTCATAATCATGTTCCCCTCATTTCAACCATTTTCGCATGACAAACTCGCCATTCATCTCATCAACAACGGAGAAGCCTAACTTTTCGTACATTTTTGCTGGGCCCATAAAATTACGCGCGACATTTATAAATTCTTTTTTAGGATAACTCTCGACACAATCAAATTCCTCTGCTTTCGCATCTTCGCATACACGTTCAAGCAGTCTTGTTGCAATACCTTTTCTTTGCATATCGGGTGGAATTACAAAGCAGAAAACCGATTTCACTTTCAGTGGTGTTTCAAGGGTTCAATCTTTTAATTTTGATATTCATCTTTCATTATCCATTGTCCATTCTTTGCACTACGGTATCACGCGTTTATTTTATCCTATACAAAAGTGTGTAGGATGAAACAACACAACCAAAGTTTTTTTAGATAATGCTGCCTGCAGGAATATTCGAGTTGGCACAGGGAGTGCTACGCGAAAGTCCGCCCCTACGATGGGATTTTCTATTTCCGGTCTTCAGTCTTCCGTCCCCGGTCTACTCTACGCCCATTCACTATTCACCACTCACTATTCACCATTCACCTATTCCCAAATCACGGATAACCAATATTGCGCAATTAAACCTGCTCTCCCGCTGTGGAGAGCCATTATAATAAGGGCAGTAGTCAACCTGCATCCACTACGGTATCGAGGCTAATCGGCACCGACCCACTTCAGGAGGTTTTTTATGACGATCCCCTTTGTTGAACCCTTTCGCATCAAAGTTGTTGAACCGATCAAACAAACCACCCGCGCCGAGCGCGAAAGCATCCTGGCTTTTGCCCACAACAACCTCTTCGGGGTGCCCGCCGAGGATGTGTTTATCGACTTTCTTTCCGATTCCGGCACCAACGCCATGAGCGACCGGCAGTGGTCGGCGATGATGGTTGGCGATGAGGCTTATGGCGGTGCGCGCAGCTTCGCCCATTTCGAAGCTGCCGTTCGGGAGGTGCTCGGTTTTCCCTGCGTGCTGCCCACGCATCAGGGCCGCGGCGCTGAAGGCATTCTCTTTAAAACCCTGGTAAAACCCGGTCAATCGGTGCCCAACAACCGCCACTTCGACACCACCCAGGCCAACCTGCTGGCATTGAATGCCAACCCGGTCGACCTGGCGGTGGATGAAGCATCCGACCCTGACAGCCTTTTACCCTTCAAAGGGAATATGGACCTGGACAAGTTAGAGCGTTTTATTGACCAAACGGGCGTTGAAAACATCCCAATTGGCATGCTGACGGTCACCAATAACTCTGCCGCCGGTCAGCCCGTATCGATGGAAAATATTAAAGCCACTTCCGAGGTCTACCGCCGCTACGGGATCCCCTTCTTCTTCGACGCCTGCCGTTTCAGCGAGAATGCCTGGTTTATCAAGCAGCGCGAGCCCGGCTATGCCGACCGTCCTGTGGCTGAAATTGCATTGGAGATGTTTTCTTATGCCGACGGCTGTACGATGAGCGCCAAAAAAGATGCCATCGTCAATATGGGCGGATTTATTGCCTGCCGTGATGAAGACCTGAAACTGAAATTGGCTCAACATTTGATCATCCAGGAGGGCTTTATCACCTACGGCGGCCTGACAGGGCGTGACCTGGAAGCGATTGCGGTCGGGTTGCATGAGGGCATCAGTGAGGATTACCTCGACTACCGTGAGCGCCATACTCGCTACCTGGGTGAGGTGCTCCAATCTGCCGGGTTGCAAGTCTACCAGCCCACCGGCGGTCATGCGGTCTACGTGGATGCAGCCCACACCCTGCCCCATATTCCACCCGCTCAATTCCCAGGCGTTGCCCTGGCAAATCAGCTCTACATCGCGGGGGGCGTACGTACGGTGGAGATCGGCAGCTTGATGTTCTCGCACCCCGATCCGCTCACCGGTGAGGTGATCCCTGCGCCCAACGAGTTGGTGCGGTTTGCCATCCCGCGCCGGGTGTATACCCGCAGCCACCTGGACTACGTGGGCGAGGTCGCTCGCGAAGTGGTAAAAAATGCCGCAGATCTGCGCGGACTGGAGATCACCTGGGCGCCGGAACTGCTGCGGCATTTCATTGCCAGGCTGGCATGGGTTTAATCAGCGGGCAGACTTGATGTGAAAAATGTATTGCTGATTAAAATAAAAAACTATCATTGCACATATAATGGATCGTGAAACCAATTCTTTAATTCCTCATAATACCAAAGGAGACCGCCTCATGAAAACCGAACGCTGGAAATCATTTAATTATGCCATCGGTATGTTTGGCACGTCCATACCGATCAATATGCTCAAAACTTATGCAGCCATTTATTATGTTGACCAGTTGGGCTTAAAAACCACCCAGTGGGCCTTAGTTTTGTTCATTTACACTTTTATTGACGCCCTTGACAACCCGGTTTACGGCTTTTTGTCGGATCGCACCCGCTCAAAATGGGGCCGCCGTCGTCCGTGGCTGGTGATCGGCACACCCCTGCTGGTGCTGGGATTAATTGCCTTTTATAATCCGCCGGCTTTTCACAGCGGGGAAGCCCTGTTTGCGTACGCGATGTTGTTCTACATCTTCACCGGCACCCTCGATTCGGTCATCAACGCCAATTATGGCGCGCTTTTCCCGGAGATCTTCCCGGATGATGCCAGTCGGGCTAAAACCAATGCCTTGCGCCAGGCTTTTCAACTGGTGGCGATGATCATCAGCATTGCGCTGACGCCTATGGTGACCGGTTGGATCGGTTACGGCTGGACCTCGATCGTCTATGGCATCCTGGGTGGGGCGGTGATCCTTTACATGTCGCTGACCAGCAAGGAAAAGGAAGTTACGGAGGAAGAAGAGAAACCCCAACTGTGGCACAGCTTAAAAAGCCTGTTCATCAACCGCAAATTCTGGATTGCCGGGTTAGCCAATGCGTTTTACAGTGCCGCCATGTCCCTGGTGCTGGCAGCGTTACCCTTCTTTGTGAAATACCGCCTGGAAATTCCCGATGCGCAAGCCACCATCCTGTTTGCCTCGGTGCTGTTGATCGCCATTGCCAGCGTCGCCATCTGGGCGAGCTTCGTGCGAAAATATGACCTTATGTTGGTCTGGCGTGCTGCCCTGGGCACCCTGGCGCTGGCTTATGTTCCCCTGTTTTTTGCCAACTCGCTGATCACAGCCATCATCAGCGCGGCATTTGTCGGTTTTGGTTTTGCCGGCGTGATCACCACCATGGATCTGATCGGCGCCCGGGTAATGGATGAAGACACCGAAAAATACAACCTGCGCCGTGAAGGGATCATCTCCAGCGCACTCGGGTTCATGAACCGCCTGAGCGGCTTGTTCACCAGCGCAGCCTTCTACCTGATCTTTATCTTCTTTGGCTTCGAAAGTGGCGATAATCCCGGCCTCCAACCCGGTAATGCCTCCCGCTTTTTGCTGACGGTGTTCCCCTTTGTGCTGATGCTGATCAGCCTGCTGTTTTCTTTCTTCATTGATTTTAAAGATCGGAAACCCCGTATTTCTGAAGATAACACGTTAGGTTTGGATAATTATTTGGACGGATGATGACAGAAAAAATCAAACAAAAATACGGTCTTAATTCAGTCACAATGGAGATTTTCATTGAAGCTGAACGGCAGGGTGACTATATCACCGTGCCCTTTGAGGTCCCGCCGCATACCGTCGCGCTGAACCTCCGTTATCGTTATACCCGTCATACCCACCCCGAGACGAAAACGAAAGCTGGGCTGTTCACGGGGCGAGACCAGGTCAATGTCATTGACCTGGGAATAATTGCGCCTGATGGGAGCCAGGCGGGCGCGTCGGGCTCGGATAAAACGGAAATCTCGATCAGCGAAGCCCACGCCACCCCCGGGTATCGGGCGATGTCCCTGGCGCCAGGGACCTGGCAGATTTTGATCGGCGCCTACCGGGTTGCGCCACAGGGCGTACAGGTGACGTACGAACTTGAATTTATACCAAAAGCCATGCGCCTGCTGAAGGGCGATCTGCATACGCACACCCTGGCATCGGATGGCGTTTTGACCCTGGGAGAGCTGGGCCGCCATGCCCTGCGCCACGATCTAAACTTCGTGGCTGTTACCGATCATAACCAGATGGTCAACAAGGATGCCTTGCCTGATATTGCTGGATTGACAATGATCCCCGGGGTGGAATGGTCACATTACCTGGGGCACGCCAATTTTATCGGTGTGGACAAGCCCTATGACGGGCCTTATTTCACCAATAGCCTGGCAGAGACCCGCAAAATCTTCGCCACCGCCCGTGAACGCGGCGCGTTGATCGTCCTCAACCACCCCTTTGAAGAATCGTGCCCGTGGGCGTTTGAGCTGGACGCGCTGCCCTTTGACGCGCTTGAAATATGGAACGGCCCGATGCGGGAGTCTAACCTGCGCTCGCTTGCCCTGTGGCAGGGATGGCTGGCTGAAGGGAAGAAGGTGCCCATTTGCGGCGGCAGCGACTATCACCGCGATCGCTTGTTCCAGATCCTGGGCGGACCGACGATGTGTGTCTATGCTCAATCCAATGCAGCCTCGGATATCCTGGAAGCGGTACGCAGCGGCTGCGGTTTTATCACCTTCTCGCCTGAGGGGCCGACCCTGGACATGCGTTGTGGGGATGCGCGCATGGGTGAGAGTCTGACCTTTACAAACGGTCAGTCGGTGAACCTGGATTTTAGAGGTTTGCACAAGGGCGACATTCTCAAGCTGATCACCGCCGACGATATTGTCGATTTCTTCACCGCACCGATGGATGGCGAATACCGCTGTGAGCTGCCGGTGGCAGCGCCGGGTTTCATGCGCGTGGAGATCTGGCGCACCTTCCTGCCCGGCGTTCCGCCGCTGCCTGCGCTGATTTCTAACCCGCTTTATTTTGACCATGCCATGTAAGCAAATGCTGTGTTGATTATAAATATTCACTGTATCGATATAATATTAAAACAGGGTCAATGGAACGGCAGTGTTGACAGAAAATGAGCGAAGCGAACCGCGTATTGTACACAAAAAATATAAAAATTCATTGGAGGAACCGTGATCAACAAGAATGATTTAGCCAATTTGCTGCTTGTAGAGCAGGATCTAATGCTCAAACAGGTGGACGGACTCAGCCATGCGGACAGCCTGCTGCAACCGCAGCCCGGCGGCAACTGCCTGAACTGGGTCATGGGTCACCTGGTGGGGAACCTTGCCGATATCCTTCAATTCCTGGGCGCAGAACCGCCGGCAGACTTGCCCAACCTGGAGCACTACGGGTTCGGGTCACAGCCCGTTCTGGGTGATGGCCCTGGCGTGCTGGAGCTGAACTTGCTGGTCGACACCTACCTTCGCTTAAACGCGCTCGTCACCGAGCGGCTGGCGAAGATGGAAGATGCAGAATTTGATGAAGAGATCGAGTTCTTTCAAGGAAAGAGCCGCCGCGGTTATGTGGTCTTTTTCTTCTTTTACCATCACAGCTATCATCTCGGGCAGTTGGAGCAACTGCGCAACCTGGCCGGGCGGACTGAGAAAATTGTGTAGAGCGTGGCGCGTGGCGCTCAGGAAATAGGAATTAGGAACCAGGAATTAGGGAACAGGTATTAGGCGCTCAGGAACCAGGGATTAGGGGAGTGAATGGCACAATGACCGGGGACTGGAGACCGGGGTCCCGTCTTCCGTCTTCGGTCATTTCCCCCCCCTGAAGGGTGGAGAGTTTGTCCAGGCACAGGGTTATTCCCCCTCCACAATTTTGATTTCCTCCTCGGTCAGTCCGTAGAGTTCGTACACCAGGCGGTCGATCTGGGCGTCGGTGGCGTCAATTTCGCGCTGCAGAAGTTGCTTCTCGTGTGGGGTTTGGGGAGTGCGTTTGTGGAGTTCTAACATATGTTCAACCAGTGACACAATACGCAAGTAACATTCATTATCATAATTATTAGATAAGTTAATAACATGTATGGGTGTTCGTTTTAACACATTTCCATTTATTTCAAGTCCTACCCCTCGTCTTTTAGCATTGTGAGAAAACCAGTTCCATAATAATTTCGAATTCAATAACCCTGTTAGATAATAGATATTATCTTTTGTTTGTTCATAAGGTACAAAGACATTTACACTAAATGGCACATAAGTTTGCGCTAGTGCTGGAACGAAACTAGGTCGTTTTCCCATTTGTATTGATAATATTTTTGAAGATCTCCATAATGATTCCTCTCTTGGCCAATGAAGATGCCACCATTTTATTGAACCTTTTTTTGTTTCCCTTCTTTCATCCATAATTGATTTAAATTGCCTGAGATGATCCTTGATAATTGGATAATTATTAATATTTGGGCAAGTCTCTTTAGTTGAATAAATAATAGAATACTTGGGATCATCTGATAAATAATATCTACCCATATCCTCCAACCTATAGTAGGTTCGTAAAAGGCGTTTTTCATTAAATGGAAGATTTAAATGGAAGATTTCTTCTTCAGATAAAACAAATACACCTTTTCCTATCATACTCTTTAGGTTATATTTCTCACTAGTTCTTTTATTTATTATTGATGGATTTTCAGCTATACCTTGCCTTATAGTTCCTAGATCCTCCAATGAAATTGAATTTTCCGAAATTTTTAAATATAATCCTCCTTGATATGGCATTATATTAATCTTGCCCTGGAAATATAGATGTTCTTTCTTTTTGGCAAATCTGTTGATTTTTCCCGATCCTGTAAAAAAAGGCTCAGCATTCTTTTCATTGGTTAATTCTATTAATTTTATTTCAGTTGTGGCTTCGTTATTTCTTCTTTTCCTCAATCTAAATATCATATGTTGTCCAGAAACAGAATTGAACACATTTGCCTTTCCTAAAAAGAAAATCTCTTCTATATGTGTTGTATCTTTTAATGTGTTAATCAATTTTTCTGATCCTGTCCCAGATATCCAATAAGAATTAACAATGAATGATAATAATCCTTGATCACATAATATTTCTAATCCTCTATGGACAAAGTAATACCAAAAGTCCATCCGAGGTCTTCGATATTTCTTTCCTAATGGGGATTTAGCAATTTCATCCATTAATTCTTTGTAATCTAGCTCTCTACGATACGGCGGATTGCCAATCACCGCATCAAAGCCACCTTTTGCAAACACCGCAGGGAAGCCCCTCTGCCAGTCAAAGGGATTGACGCGTTCAACCTCTTTTTCATCGCGGATGAGCTGCCCCTCAAAATAATCCCAGCCAATCAGCGAGTTGCCACACTTGATGTTATCCCCCAGGTCGGGCAGGGCGCGCTCAAAGCCCAGGCTCAGCTGCCCGGTCTCCTCCTCCAGCACCTTCAGCAGCAGGCTCAATTTGGTCACCTCCACCGCCTGCGCGTCGATATCCACCCCGTAGATATTGTTCAGCAGGATGCGTTTTTTCTCCTCGGTGGTCAGCCGCCAATCGCCCTCCGCCGTGTGGACCAGCGCCGGTTGTTTGCCGCGCGTCCACCCCTCGGGGTCGTGCCCCAGGTACCAGCTCTCGTGCCAGTCCAGCAAGTACTGATAGGCGCCCAGCAAAAACGAGCCTGAACCGCAAGCCGGGTCAACGATCGTCAACTGGGCGGCCTCTTGCGGCGTTTTATCCTCCAGCAGCTTGCCCACGGTATTTTCAACAATATAGTCCACAATGTACTTGGGGGTGTAATACACGCCGCCGGCTTTGCGCACCTCGGGCTTTTCCTCGATCTTCGCGTGGCGGGCGGGCGTCAGGCGGATCACCTTGCCTAAAAAGCGTTCATACACCTGCCCGAGGATCTCCACCGGGATTTCTTTAAACACATAGGGTGAGGGGTAATACAGGGAAAGGATGATCGTTTTAATCACCTTATCGTCAATCATCAGCCCGGGCGTGAAGGTGTCAACACTGTTGGGTTTGCCAACCTCAGGTCTAAAGTGGAACAACCCGGAATTGTATTTTTGGTCTGCTTTCATATACAGGGCGACCAATTGTGGGTAGATCTCCTTGCCCTGGCTCAGCTCGAGCAGTTGGTTCTGGGGTTCAATGCCGCGATCTTCACAAATACGCAGGAAGATGACCCGACTGATGGTCATCTGCACAGCGTAGTTTAACTGGCGTTCGTTAGTGATTTGTTCATTGCGCAGGGCGATGTTGCGTGCCAACAGGGTACGCCAGGTTTCAATCTCCTGCAAAAAGGCATCATCCACCTTGATGGTGCCCTTTTTTGCGGTATTATCCTCGGCGTACTGATCAAAGGCGCCCTTGCGGATCGCATCAGGCGAAAAAATGCCCGCAATCTCATCCCAACGGTCGATATATTCATCATACCGGATGAACATCACCCGCCCCGTAGCCGGGCTGTCGGTGGGTTTGGGTTTATTGCGGCAATCATAGACGGCAAAGCCCTCGAAATCGGTCAGGATGGAAAGTGGTAAGCCCAGGTTCCAGGCATACACCTTAAGCTGGTAGGCATATTCGCGGGTATTCTCGATATCCTCAGCGGGTTTTTTGGCTTCAACAAAGAACTTGCGCACCCCGCCCAGCCTGAAGGCATAATCAGGCGCTTTGGCATTCGGGCTGCCTTTGATGTGGATCGAATCCTCGTGGACAACCTCTCGGTACTGCACAGCATAACCCTGCTTGTTGGCTACATCCCAGCCAAGGGCTTCAAAGAAGGGGTTGAGAAATTCCTGGCGCAGTTGCGCTTCTAAATAAGCAGGCGATAGATAGGCGCGTTTGTGTTCTTCAAAGCGCTCAACAAGCTGGCGAACGACTTCCGGGGCAGGCATGGCTTTCCTCCGTTTTTCACGTGCGGTTAGTGTTATTTTAACATGAAATCATGCGACTCTTAGCGCCATTTGGCAGTCAAAATCAAACCCCTCAAAGACCCATCCTGCAGATCACCGCTTCACATCGGCGCAGGTGGAGATGCCGCCGATGATCAAGGCACCTGGGTGTCAAAAAGTGCTTCGCAAAGCCTTGCCCACATTCAGGGTTTTTGTCAACAATCTTTTTTATAAATGACCATTACAGAACTTCAATGGTTGTTAAATTTACAATAATCTTTTTTCGAAATTATCTATTAACAGATTGACATAAAATTTAATTCTCAATTATAATGTTCTCAAGTGTAATTTTTTTCCAAGATTTGGCTATCAAATGCCAGGAAGGCTCATTTTATGAAGAAATCACTCTTTTCCCTGATTCTATTATTTATTGTCCTTTCTCTAAGCGTTCCCAATCAATTGATGTTTGTGCAAGCCGAACCATCGGCGCAAATGGATTCCCCGGATGAAGAAATAAGTACCCTGCCCGATGGCGCTGTGATCACATCCATTGAAGAGGTCAATCCTTACTTTACAGTGGAAAATTATATTCTGACTGATGGCACCCGCCTTTCAAGAGGCATTATCAATGGCCCTTCCAAGCCCCCCGCTGGTTATGAAGCCGAACGAGAGGCATCCATCCAACCCCTCCCCAGCCGGGGAACCATACCCGATTTCCCATCATACAACTGGGTGTTTGGCTGTTCGGCGGTGTCAGGGGCGATGATCGCTGCCTATTACGACCGGAACGGGTATCCCAACATGTACGCTGGCCCAACGAATAGCGGCGTGATGCCAATTACAAATACCTCTTGGGGAACCTGGTCCGATGGTTATGAAAACTATCCCAACAACCCGCTGGTTGCTTCAAAAAATGGGGTGGACGGGCGCTCAAGCCGCGGCTCAATTGATGATTATTGGGTTCGTTATGGCAGCTCAGCGAATGACCCCTACATCACGAACGGTTGGTCTCAGCACGCCTGGGGTACCGCCATTGGCGACTTCATGAAGACCAGCCAATCAGCTTATGGGAACACAGACGGCTCAACATCGTTTTGGAACTACACAAGCCATCCTGCTAAGTATACCTGCGCCACAATGGAAACAGAATCAGCTGGTGGTGGAAAGATGATTTCCGAGGTTGATGGAACCTACGGCAGGAAACTTTTCTATGAAGCGCGCGGCTATACCGTCACGGAGTGTTACAACCAAAGAACAGATGTTGCGGGTGGATTTTCACTGGCCAATTTCCAGGCCGAGATTGACGCCGGGCACCCGGTGATGATCAATGTTGAGGGACATACGATGGTCGGTTACGGTTATGAAGGTTCCACGATCTACATCCGTGACACCTGGGATTCTGACCCGAGTGAAACCTACACCATGCCCTGGGGCGGATATTACCAAGATATGAAAATGTATGCCGTCAGCGTGGTCAAGCTGGCGCCAATTACCTCTCCGCCTGCCGTCCCAACTGGAGTTGCTGCCAGCGATGGGACATATACAGATAAAGTTCGGGTCACCTGGAACGCGAGCAATGGCGCCACCTATTATAGGGTGTTTAGAAATACCAGCAATACCCACACGGGTGAAACCGTGCTGGTCAGCAACCATCCCGCCAGCCCCTTTGATGACACCACAGCAACGCCGGGTACATCCTATTATTACTGGGTTAAATCCTGCAATACGGTGGGGTGTTCAGATTACTCAATTGTTGATACAGGGTATCGCGCGGTCAGTATGACAACTCCTGCACCGCCCAGCGGGGTAGACGCCAGTTTTGGGACATATACCAACAAGGTACGAGTATCCTGGAACCCAAGCGATGGCGCCGCCTATTATCAGGTGTTTAGAAATACCAGCAATACCCATGGGGGTGAGGTCGTGTTGGTCAGCAACCATCCTGCCAGTCCTTTTGATGACACCACAACAACGCCGGGTATATCCTATTATTACTGGGTTAAAGCCTGTAATGCGGTAGGGTGTTCAAATTATTCAAGTTCTGCCATTGGGAAGCTCGGCACCTCGACAGGTTTTGAGCTCTTCGTGCCATTGATCATCAACGGTGGTGGTAGTCAGACTTATCCTCTCCGGAACGGAAATTTTGAGGCTGGTCGCGATGGAAGTTGGACAGAATACTCAAACTATAGTGAACCGATTATTGTTCAATTTCAACCTGGTATAGTGCATAGTGGGGTTTGGGCGGCCTGGATGGGTGGATTACACAATAGCGTTGACCGCTTATCCCAAACGGTCACAATCCCAACTTCAACACCTTACCTGCATTTTTGGTACTGGATTGTTTCAGATGATGTCTGTGGTTTTGATTATGCCCGGGTGAAGGTTAACGGCACAACAATAAAAACCTTCGATCTCTGCGTTGCTAACAATACCGGAAAGTGGGTATCCTCAGTAGTGAATCTTTCCGGCTATAAAGGCAGCACAGTTACCCTGATGTTTGAAGAGACCACAGATGGCTCACTTATATCAAATTTTTACCTGGATGATGTTTCCCTGTCCTCACGCGGTACAGCAGCGACGAGTAACCCCATCCAGAGTGAAATCCACTTTGATGGTACAACCAACAGGCTTCAGTTTGGTGAATCGAAGTAATTAACGAATTGTTCACAAAGAAGAATGCTCATAGAGCAGATTTATCGGTAAATCGTATCACCAGGGGCAGGATTGAGAGGAGCTAAATCCTCTCAATCCTGCCTCATGTGCCAAAATACTAATTTTTCAGTAGAATCTTTTAATAATAATCAACGTGTGAATCCCAACTGATAGGCTTGGCAGCAGCGCCCAAAATATCCACAACAGATTTTATCAACACATCAGCCCGAGCTATTACTCTAAAAAGGGGGGTTTTTAGAAAATCTCGACCTTAATCCGACTACTCTAGCAAGCTCTCAATTCTTCCGCCTGCCAGCTTGAAGGTGATTATCGAATCCAGCAATCCAAATCTGCAGAAAGTGTCACGGGTATGGGTTAAAGACAAACCCCCAGGCGAGTGTGCCTGGGGGCAGGTCGTTAATTGGATTCTGCGATTAAAACCTGGTAAAACTACTGCGAAATTTCTGCAACCAGGTCATTGGCGGTTACCGTCAGCCTGGCCAGGATTTCTTCAATCTCAGCCTGGGAGGTAGCGTTGTGAAGTTCCGCAGAAAAATCGTTGATTGCCCGCCGCACTGAAGACCAGGCGGGGAACGTCTGTGGTTCTGATGGGCCAATGGCGGCCAGTCTCACACCGGATTCCCATACGGGATTTGCCAGGGCATAATCTGCCAACAGGGCTTCGGTGGAGTACTGGGTGCCGTAATAGCCGCTGGCGGGTATCCAGCGCGCCTGGATTTCAGGCGAGGTTAGCCATTTGACGAACAGCCACGAAGCCATTTCTCGCTGCTGTGTGCTTGGGATGACGCCCAGCATCTGCTGAAAAGCATTTACGGCCAGGGTTCCATCCGGGCCCGGGGCAGCAATCCAACCCCAGACATCATCGTTGTCGGCTTCTTCGAAAGCGGCCTCGTAAAAAGGCGCACCAGCGGTAGAGCTCATGGTGATGATAGCCCTGCGTTGGCCCTGTTCAGGATTGGGGTAGCTTTCCGTCTGCCAGGCGCAGCCCTCGTTTTTCAGATCCAAAAGATACATGGAGGTATCGATTGCTTCCTGGGTGTTGAAGTCATAGGCATCACCAGCATCATTGAGTTCCTTGCCGCCAAAAGCATACAACATGTGAAGCCAGTTAGTGGTGTTGGGGAAATACACGATACCGCCCGTACCGGCAAAATCGCCGCCAATGGCATCATTATCAGCGGCTGCTGCGCAAACCAGCTCCTTCAGCTCTGCAGATGTGGTGGGAGGTTCATCAAAACCTAATTCCTCTGCCCAGGTGAAGTTATACACCAGCACATTGGCAGACTGGGTCATCGGGTAAGCAATCCAGGAGCCATCGGGCGCGCTTCCAGCTTCTCTCAAGTGGGGGTACAGGTCTGCCTGTTGTTCTGCGGTTAACCCGTACTCTGCATCATCAATATAGGGATTCAAATCTGCGACAAATCCAACAGAATACCAGTCCGCCAGGGCATTGGTATAGGCCATCACCACATCTGGCAAATCACCAGATTGAATACCGGCATTAACCTTATCTTCAATATCACTGTAACTACCCTGATTGAGGGAATCGACGACGATACCATAGGGATTGTCTGCATTGAACTCATCCACCAGGGCCTGCAAAGCATCACCGGGCGCATCAGAATAAACGTGCCAGAATTGAACCGTCACACCTTCAAAGGGAGGCACTTCTTCAACCACAGGTTCTTCAACCACGGGTTCTTCAACCACGGGTTCTTCAACCACAGGTTCTTCAACCACGGGTTCCTCAACCACGGGCTCCTCGACTGGCGGTGTTTCAGTTGGGGCGCACGCTGCCAGTACCAGGGAAAACAATATCAAAATCGATAGTAAAACGCTTAACTTTTTCATGAAATTATCAACTCCTCTAAGTCATTATTTGTCTTGACAAAATACGAATATCGTCTTTGTTTTATATCAGGCCTATCAACCTCCTCTCAAAAATCGTGACTGTTAACCTTTCAATCCTGACCGAGCAATGCTATCTGTGAATTGCCGTTGGGTAAAGAAATAAATGATCAGGATTGGGATAATGGTGATAAAAGCGCCTGCCATCGTTAGATTGAGCAGTTGCCCGGCTTCATCCACAAAGTTCATCAGACCTACGGAAATTGGTCGCCAATCCGGTGTGTTCGTCACCAGCATCGGCCAGGCGAGTGAATTCCATGTGCCGATAAAGGATAAAACCAAAATAACCATCAACGGAGCTTTGGACAAAGGCAGCACCACCTGGAACAGGAAGCGCAAATGTCCAGCCCCGTCGATTTGCGCGGCGTCAAATAGCTCATTGGGTACCTGCGCAAAGAATTGCTTGAGTAAAAAGATCGAGAAAATACTGCCCATAAACGGGATCGTCAGTGCGGGCCAGTTGTTAATCCACGGGATCGGACCGATGCGTCCCAACCAGGTTACCGTGAGGAAATTCGGGATGATCAACACCATCGCCGGGATCATGATCGTGCTCAACATAATGCCGAAGATCAGGTCTCGCCCGGGAAATTCCATGCGGGCAAAGGCATAGGCGGCAAAAACGCTGAACGTAATTTCACCGGATAGGGTAATTAAGGTAATTAACAGGCTGTTGACAAAGTATTGTGAGAACTCCGCCCGCTGCCAGGCAATTACGTAGTTCTCAAATTTTAAGGAAGAGGGAAAAAAAGCTGTTCCCAGGGCTTCTCCCAGGGTCATCAAAGAAGTTGAAATCATCCAGATGAAGGGGAGCAACGAGATGAAGGCGCCGACGAATAAGATAATGTAGGTGATCACCTTACGGCGCGTTGAAACGGAGAAAGAATGTTTTTTAATTTTCTTATTATCCATAAAACACCCGTGAGCCTTGAATACGATTATTGACCAGGGTTAAGGCTAAGATAATCCCAAACAAGACAAACGCCATTGCTGAAGCATAACCATACCTGGTTTTTTCAAAAAACTCAATAAAGATCACCAAACTGAGGGTGTCTGTTGTTCCCAGCGCCAGGTTACTTCTGAAAATCCAGATGGTATTAAACGCCTTGAATGTGCCAATAACACCAATTAAAGACAGGAAATAAGTTGTGGGTGAGAGCAGCGGAAAGGTGATGTGGCGAAAGACCTGCCAGCCGCTGGCGCCATCAACTTCAGCCGCGTCATTCAACTCTTTAGGGATGTTGCCCAAGCCCGCCAGGTAGATGACGGTGTTGTAACCGACAAAAGTCCAGATCGAATGCAAAATGATGACACTCATCGCCAGACTGGGACCGGCAGCCCAGGCAGGAATGGTTTTACCAAGGTGGTCGGCAATCAGGGTAAAAACACCGCGCGGTTCAAATAGCCACTGCTGAGCCGGCAACCCCAATGCCTTCAGAAGCATGTTCACCGGAGCAGAGTGCCGGTTTGAAAACATCTGCTGAAACACTGCCGCGCTGGCAATTGCTGGTGTTACATAAGGAATGAAGTAAATAATCCGAAATATATTCGAGCCGACCAATTTTTGAAACAGCAATACAGACAGGAAGATAGAAATAATCAATTGCAGCGGTACAGTTCCTAACGAGAAGAACGCCGTCACCTTCAGCCCGTCCCAAACCTTCTTATCCCCGTTGGCAAGGATCATCGGGATCTCGCCAATCAGCAGCCAACCGCCAACCAGTAATATCAGGGCAGCCAGTATATGCAGCCAAAAACTGCGGTCTGTATGCTGTTTTTCAGCCCTGCGCCAGAAGAGCCAGCCCGCGACAAGCAAAATCACACCACTGGTTATCGAGATCACCTGCGGCCAAATGCCCGGGTCGATGCCAGTCTCCAGTGCGGTGGCATAAGCTGCACTGACCTCCTTCAGCGTGAAAGCCAGCAATCCAATGCTAACACCGAGAGCGATAAAACCCAGTGAGAAAAAAGCTTGATAATCAATATTTCTGCGATTACGCCACACGCGCAAGATGATCAAGCTAACGGCCACACTCACCAGGAAGGTGATTAATAATATCCGCCAGGCAGGCAGTACATTTTCCGACCGTAAGGCTTCAAGCAGGAAATCCATAAACACTATTTCATTCCGCTCTAAGCCGCGTAATTTAAAAGCGATATCCAGCACTTCAGGCAAGGCGCGATAAAACCAGTTAAGAAACGCGAACACCATTAGCGCGTATGTCAGACCCGGGAAAATCGCCGGCCAGGGCTGGTCGCCCTGCTCTCGTTTCATTTTTAGAATGTGTTTAACAATGAAATAAATGCCTGCCAGGGCGCCCAGGCCTAAGAAAAAAGCCACCACATACGCGAGGTTGCCGATTGATGTAACGTAATTTTGCAACCCGATCATATCACCGCGGACGATACGCCAGCGGTGCAAACTCACGTAAAGGGCAAAAAATACCGGGAAAATGCCAAAAATAAAAATCAGGATGGAAGCAGGAGCAATAAAAATGTAGGCGGTCAGGTGTTCTTTTAAACGTCTCCCCCGGCGTGTGGTAAAGGTTCTGCGTAAAAAGTTTTTCTTTTCCATTGTTTTCCAATCAATTTGATTGTTGTGGATTTGCCATTTATTGAAAAACGCCTTATGTGTTTATCGACACAAAGTTCCTGTTTCTGCTATCAAAGCAAACCAAACATTAACTGATTACATGTCATTCCTTCTCTTCACCTGATATAGGATTATACCAAATAATTCAAAGGACTGGCTTCATACGGAGTATTTTAAGCCGCAATTATTAAAACAGAAACGCCAAAGCCTGTGTTCATCTTAAACACTAAAAACCTGGCGACACAATGCTCATCAATGTTGAATAAAGCCCGGGTTGAGCTTAATTCTACTGGCTCATTCGCAATATTTCCGCAACGGTATCCGGATCGATTTGATTGCGCTCACCCAGTAAAACCTGGCGAGATTCAAAACGTGCCCGTACGCGTTCGGCTGCCTCATCCGGGTCGATGTGGAAGTCCGTCAATTTGGTGGGCATTCCCAGGCGGTTGAAAAACAGGATCATTTTGTCAACAGCATCCCGAATAACCGCTTCGCCATCACCGTGCAACCCCCATACCCGTTGGGCAAATTGCACCAATTTGTCTGCCTTTTGCTGACGTTGGTGCCATAGCAAATATGGCAAGACTACCGCCAGCGATTCAGCGTGGTCAAGACCGTAAAACGCGGTCAGCTCATGGCCAATCCTGTGGGTCGCCCAATCCTCCGGTACGCCCTTGTTGATCAGCTTGTTGAGAGCACTGGTTGCAGCCCACATGAAATTTGCACGCGTATCGTAATCCGGCGGTTGTTTGAGCGCATCTTCTCCCACTGTTTGGAGGGTGATTAAAATTCCCTCCGCCTGCCGGTCCTGCAACAGAGCGTTCACCGGGTAGGTGGCATACTGCTCCATCGCATGGATATAGGCGTCCACAACTCCGTTGCGTACCTGTTTGATCGGCAGGGTGAAAGTGGTTGTTGGATCTAAAATTGAAAACACCGGGAATGCGGCTTCGGAGAACCAGGCCAGTTTTTCCTGAGTGGATCGTCGCGAGATTACAGAAGTGCCGTTCATTTCGGAAGCCGTTGCTGGCAGGGTTAACACCGTCCCCAGGGGCAGCGCGTCACCCAGCCTGAGCTTGGTATCCATGGTCACAATGTCCCAAACATCACCCTGTTGATACGGGATTCCCGCTGCAATCAGTTTCGCACCGTCGATCACCGAGCCGCCGCCTACCGCCAGGACGAAATTAATCCCTTTATCGCGGCCCAATCGAATTGCGTGCATCACGGTGTCGAAATCCGGGTTGGGTTCAATCCCGCCAAATTCGATTAACTCCCAGCCTGCCAGCGCGGTAAGGACCTGCTCGTACACCCCATTACGTTTGATAGATCCGCCCCCATAGCACAATAACACCGATGCCCTCTGTGGAACAAGGTCTCTCAACCTTGAGATTTGACCTTCACCAAAAACAATCCGGGTGGGGTTGAAATATTCAAAATTGTTCATAATCAGAATCCTTCCGATTGTTGATATTTAAACAAGAGATGATCGATGATTACCCTCGATTCCACGCGACGCCTGGAGGCGCGTTCAACTCCCGGGTCATTGTCTTTATTTTCGCCGCGAAGCTTGAATCGCTGCCGTCAGATGTGCACCGATCAACACAATAATCCCGGTCAGGTAAACCCAGAATAATAAAGCCACAATCGTCCCCAGGGAGCCGTAAATCAGTTGATACTGGCTGAGCCCGCTGCTCAGGTACCAGGTGAAAACGTTATTGAGCAGCACCCAGGCCACACCGGCGATCAGCGACCCAATTAACGAAGCCTTGCGGCTGACTGGCACGGTGGGCACCCACTGGTACAGCCCCCAAAACATCAACCAGTTTAGAAAAACAGGCACTAAAAACCCACCAATCTGCCAGAGGATGGTTTCGTGCAAATAAACCCCATTGATGGGTATCTCAATTACAGGGATCAAACCAATCAACGTCGAAGCTACCAAAGACAGCAACATCAGAAAGCCAATCCCAAAGAAGATCATTAATCCCCGCAAACGACCCTTAAAGAAATCCAACAAGCCTGCATCTGGAAAGGCGCGGTTGACATTCCTGGCTAGGATATTGAAAACACTGGTAGCAGACCAAACCAGCGTCAATAATGCTACAAATGACACCGCGCCGCGCAGCCTGAGCACATGGTTGATATTTTGAAACACCAGGTTTTCAGCCCCCGGGATGACGCCGTCCAGAATGTTTGACAACTGGATTTGAACCACCTCGGCATCCAAAAAAAAGCTGCCCACCACGATGAACACCAGCAGCATCGGAAAGATCGAAAAGAACGCAAAGTAAGCCAGGCTGGCTGCGGTTTCAGAACCGCGTTCTTCGGTAAACCTTTCCGTGGTGGTGCGGATAACCCCTAAAGCCCCACCGCTGAAATCATCAACGCGATGATAGAGGTTTTTTATCCACACTATTGCTTTTTGAAAATTGTCTTTAAACATCCTGACTGTATGCTTTTTACATGAATTCTGGCATTATTATACCGTTTTTTACTGCAGGCGACGGCTGCGAGCCTTTCATCAAGCCTCACTGACCCACTTCAAGCCTGCATCACCGCCATCCTCAAGGAGTATAATAGCCACTGGAAGTCAATATGGCACGAAGGAGCGCTCATGGATATTCAAACCATCAAGAACTACTATGCTGCACGCGGCCTGCAATGGCCCTGCGCCAAGGATGCCTTATGGTTTTTCCTGTCAGAAGTGGGCGAACTGGCTGAAGCCTACCTGGCGCACCACTCAGATGAACTCACGGCTGAAGAAGTTGATATGCTGAAGACCTTCTCTGCAGAAGGTTTTCACGCTGATGAGATTGTCTCGCGTGTGCAGGGTTGGATCCGCAATAATGACCGGGTGAAAAAAGAGGATATCAGCAAAGAAGTAGCTGATTGCGAAATGATGCTTTCTGTTTTCATGTACAGCCAGACTCAGAGCACGCCGGACGAGGCCTTATTAATGAAGATGAAGGAAAAATTGGGCGGAAATGCAGATGTGCTTACCGGCGAATAGCCCTGAATGATCTGCTCGTGACCCGCAAAGCATACAGTAACACACAGACCGGTAAAGGGCATGGATTGAATCGCTGGTATTATTACAGCAATTTCAAGGTATGTGAAATCTGAACAAAGTACCGCCAGTTAAAAAATAAGCCCCCGGCGGGTTTTACCGGGGACTTCCTGGTATTTAAGCAAAAGAAGTTATTCTTCCTGCAAATAGTTGTACCGTGCGTTCAATGTATACATGATATAGTTTTGCCACAGATCGGTCATAGCCTGGGTTTTGTAATCATGGGTCGAGAAGGTTTGCCAGATCATGCGTCCCTCCAGGCACTCCGCCAGTAACCCGAATTTTGACGCATCTTTAGGCAGGATTCCACCCAGCAAACGCGCCTCAGAATCTGGTTTGACCTTCAGAAAATCGCCCGCGTCACCGTACCAGATCACACCATAGGGAGTTAACATGCTGATCGTATTGGGTTCAGCAAACAGCGGATGTTCCGGGTCGAGCAGGTACACCACATACAGGTTCAGGTTATCGTCAATATCCCGCTGCCAATCCTCCTGGAAGGCAATTCCACAGCGCTGCATCAACGTCTGGATGCGCCCATAAGTCACATCATCGATATACCAGATCTCCAGGATGATGCTGGCGCCGCGGTCAAGCTGAATGTCAAGCGCATCAAAGTACTCGCCGGAAATATTATCCCTGGATTCAGCGCCAATAATGATCAGATCCCAGTCAGTGGCTGAATTCAAATTGGAGAGTAAATTGCCCATGGCATCATGCACATTGGTCGTGTTTCTTGCCAATCTCAACCCATCGATGGCATCTTGAATCACCATCGGCTGCCCCGAGCCGAACATATCATCATAATACAGAATTCGAACATCCTTCAGCCATTCCTCAAAGGTTTTCGGAGTTTCAATTTTAGTTTCAGTCACAGCCACAATGGGAGTTGGTTGTTCAAGGGTCACCGCTGTCGGCTCAACATCCGTCGGCTGGGCAGGCGGCTCTGTTTCAGCGAGCGTCGGTTCAACCTGCGCCTTGCTCGTTTGCTCAATGGCGATGCTGGTTTGTTGGATAGCCAGGGCTATACGGGTGCTCTCCAAATCCTGGCTTTCATTAGAGAAAGAATTCAATAAACTACAGGCCAACAGAATGGGCACAATCACCAATACACCCAACAGAATCAGTAAACGCTGTTTCATTTTTAGCTCCTATTATTATTTACTGAAGGTTATTGTTACATCAATTATACACCTGAAGGCATTAATTTTATTTATTGCTCATCTGTTAAATATATATGCCCGATTTCTGAAGAATGCCGATGCGGAAATATCCTGCCCGTGAAGTTCAGACGCTAAACCCGGTAGAAATCGCCATTATCGTTCGAAATTTTAAAGTACAATGAATAATAATTTGGGGCAGGAAAAGACGTGTTGGTAAAATTAGGCCCGGTTAAATACATTCAATTAACCAGGCTCAGGATGAGGTAACAAATATGATACAAAAAAAAGAACTTAACAGGATTTACTGGTTTATCACCCTCTCGTTTGGAATCTCCTGGGCAACCGCCATGGTGATCTACCTGACCGGCGGATTGGAAGACAGCCCCTTTCTGATCATCGCGAACATCCCTGTCAGCCTGGCGCTGCTCCTGATGGCTACATTTTACATGTTCGGCCCTGCCCTGGCGAATATCATCACCCGTGTCATCACCAAAGAAGGCAAACAAAACCTGTACCTCAAACCAAATTTCAGACAGGGGCGCTGGCTGTATTTTCTGGCTGCATGGTTGCTGCCAGGTCTATTCACCATCATCGGTATGGGAGTATTCTTTGTGCTGTTTCCAGGAAATTATGATTCCAACCTCAGTTTGCTGACAGCAGAAATGAAAGCGGCTGGCGCTGAGAATTTTAGCCCATGGTTCGTGGTTGGAGTGCAAGCCTTGCAAGCCACCCTCATTGCCCCGGTGTTGAACGCACTGCCATCCTTTGGTGAAGAGTTCGGATGGCGTGGTTATCTGCTGCCCAAACTGCTGCCCCTGGGCGGACGCAAAGCCAGCCTGCTAACAGGCGTCACTTGGGGAGTGTGGCATTGGCCGTTAATCCTGATGGGCTACAACTACGGTTCAGGCTACTTCGGTGCGCCCTTCCTGGGCCCCCTGGCGATGGTCTGGTTCTGTATCGTTACCGGTGTCGTGTTCGGGTGGATGTCAATTAAAGGGGGCAGTATCTGGCCAGCGGTCATCGGTCACGGTGCGCTGAATGGGATCGCTGCCCTCAGTTTGCTGTTCGTTCAAGGGGAACCCAACACGCTCCTCGGACCAACACCCGTGGGCTTAATTGGCGGAGCCGGATTCACCATCCTGGCGGTGATTCTTTTCCTTGTCCCCAACGCGTTCGAACATTAGATCGGGAGGAACACACGCCTAACACCGCTTGTGCCAGGTTAGCCGCTCCAGCCCTCCTCGCCAATCAGTGGAACAAATATCACCGGGATGTCTACAGACTGGATGAATTGATCATCTTTGCGCGTCCAAACCTCTAAATGCTGCGAAAAGCGGGCTCCCACCGGGAGCACCAAACGCCCATCGGGTGCTAACTGGTCTAACAACGCCTGCGGTGCCGCTGGTGCAGCCGCAGCCACCAGGATGCGGTCATAGGGTGCAGCAGGTCGATAGCCCAGGCTGCCATCGCCGACAACCACCTTAACATGCTGATAGCCCAGGCTTTCCAGAGTCTCTCTGGCTCTTTGCGCCAGTTCAGGGCGCCGCTCAATCGAGACCACCTCAGCAGCTAGTTCCCCCAGAATTGCAGCCTGGTAGCCCGAGCCAGTGCCCACGTCCAGAACGCGGTGCTCGGCATGTACTTCCAGGAGTTCCGTCATCAAAGCCACAATAAAGGGCTGCGAAATAGTTTGCCCGCTGCCAATCTGTACCGGGCTGTCGGCATAGGCAGCAGTGCGCGCATCCTCCGAGATAAAAAGATGCCTGGGCACTGTGCGCATGGCTTCCAGCACCCGTTCATCGTTAATCCCCCGCCTGGCGATCTGGTGGGTGACCATACGTTCACGTTCATCCTGGTAGCGTTTCATTTTCGTCCTCCCCGATCAATCGCCTGGAAATCAGGCGGTCCACTTTGCCCATGGGATAATCCGGCAGGGATTCGATTTTCACCCACGCCAGATCCTGACCTTCCAACGGCTGGGGCTCAGCACCGGGTGACAGGCTGCACAAAAATGCATGCAAAGTAATCTTGAAGTGCGAATATGCGTGCCGATAGCATCCAAAGGCTTGCCCCACGTTGATTGCTACACCCAATTCCTCCCGGATTTCTCGCTGCAGACAGGCGGATAAATCAGCATCGCTCTCTTCCAGGGTGCCCCCTGGAAATTCCCATAAACTCCCGAGCAGAGCACCTGGAGGGCGCTGCGCAAGCAGTACCTGGTCGCCCCGGCGGATAACAGCCGCTGTCACCGTGAGATGCGGCGTTTTCTTGCCCGGAGCTGTTACCGGTCGCAGGGCTTGCAGGTCGTAAAGGTATGCCCTGCACCCTTCTACAATTGGGCAAGCACTGCAAAGCGGGTTTTTCGGCCGGCAAATCAACGCACCAAGCTCCATCAGCGCCTGGTTGTAGTCGCCTGCCCTGCCAGGTGGAAGATGCGCTTCAGCCAACCGCCGGAGTTCTTGCGCACCGCTGAAGCTGCGTGCAGGCAGGCTGACGTCAAAATATCGCGCCAGCACCCGCCGAACATTGCCGTCAACAGCCGGCACGTCCTCTCCAAAGGCGATCGAAGCGATCGCGCCTGCCGTATAATCCCCGATACCGGGCAGGCTTTTTAGCAACTCGCTGCTTCGGGGCAACTGCCCACCGAAGGTTTCCACCACGTGTTTCGCAGTCCGGTGCAGGTTACGCGCCCGGCTGTAGTAACCCAGACCCTCCCAGGCTGACAATACTACCTGCTCATCAGCAGAAGCCAGTGTGTAGATATCCGGGAATTGATCCATCCAACGGTTGAAATATGGGATCACCATCTCAACCCGGGTTTGCTGAAGCATAATTTCAGAAATCCAGGTCTTATAGGCAGATGTATCAGAACGCCAGGGTAATTCCCTGGCGTTTTTACCATACCATTCCAATAAGTGCTGCACAAACTCCATTAAAATTGAAATCCACCTTCTAAAGGCGCCATCTTAAGCTGGTAATTCTCAACGAAAACCAGTAAATTATCATTCAAGCTTTCCCAGTCTTCAGAACGGATAATATGCTGTGCTTTTTGCAAGCCGGGTACCACTGCACTGACCATAATCTGAGGATGATCACCGTAGATTGTCACCCACGCATCGCTGATAGCCATGCCCATTTTTTGGACCCCAGGCATAAAATGACGCACAACAAACTCAAAATACTCCTGTTCTTGACCTTCTTTGATATCCCAGGACATGATGACTTTGACGTTCATAGTTCATTCCTTTACAACATGGGTTTCTTGATTAAAGGCTCAAATCAAGCACCATGACCCGTACTTCCTCAGGCAAGGATGCGCTACTCTGGAGTTTAATCGACTCTTCAGTTTCGATAGAGGTCAAACCCATTTCCTTGAGGAATTTGGAAAGTGGGTCCAGTTTGATTAAGGAATTGCTCATCCCGTAATGCATGGGGATTGCGATGCCCGGTTCGAGCAATCGGATCACTTCGGCCGCTTGAGCTGCATTCAGGCTGGCACCCCCTCCAATCGGCACCAGGGCGATTTTTACCTCACCTAAGCCCTCAACCTCTGTCTGGCTGGGCACACTGTTCAACTCGCCAAGATGGGCGACGGTCAGACCGTTATAGTCGATCACATACACCGTATTACGAGCGGATTCAGCCGCGGTTTTTCTGCCTTTGCCATTAATCCGCACGCCGGTGATGAACACACCGCCAATTTCATATTCACCAGGCTCGGTGATTTCAAAAGCCTTGCCACGGATTGCGTTAAGGTAATTATGCGCTGGGTCTTCACAACTGACCGTCACCACATCTGCACGCAGTTTACCGGGGTCAATTCCAACAACAGCCGGATCGTAAGGGTCTGTCACCACCGATGCCATACCGCGCTCCGTGATCCTGAAGCAAGAATGTCCGTGCCAGGTAATTTCCATACAAGCCTCCAATCTAATCTATTGAATTATACAACGTCCTGCCGAAATACGGTTAGGGCGGTGATAAGCGATAAAATCAATGACTTCCTGCAGGTAAAGGGAAGTGGGGGCAGGAGTCAGGAAGGGTGATCATAGGCTTGCTCTTTGTTAAACTATGCGAAATCATATAACGATGACGGATGACTGAGAAATGCTAATCCGCCCTTCTTGCCAGATTTCGCCTTCAAGTCACAACCAGCCAGATCATTGCTTCACCCTGGAGGTCTTTAAAACCCTTCCAGGTAGCTGAGATTAGCGATGCCTTTAGCCAGGCCAGCGATGCGCTGCATCAGCGCCAATCGGTTCTGACGCACGACCACATCCTCCGCCATCACCAGCACTTCATCAAAGAAGCGGTTGATGGTAGGCACCATAACCGTGATAGCGCCCAGGAAAGCATCCACTGAATCAGAGCCCTGCAGGCTTGTTTCTGCCTGGCTGAGGTCAGCAAACAATGAATGTTCAGCTTGTGTTTCAAAGCAAGATGGGTCTACGCGGTAGGTTTCCTCAAGGCTGCGGATGATGCGCACACAGCGGCTGAAAGCCGGCAAGATAGCCATCCAATCTTCGCGCGTAACCCAAGCGCTGAGTTCCTCCACGCCCTGCACGGTTGCATAGGGGTCTGTACCTTTTTCAGCCAGTACCGCATCAATCACATCATGAGAGTGACCCATCTCCAGCAGCATCACCTGCAACCGCCGCTGGATAAAATCTAAACAGGCGTCCACATCCTCTTCAGCTACGGGAACCGGCAGCTCGTTGGCTGCCGCTTCCAGCCCCCAGCGCAGGTCAAACGGGGTCTGCCAGGCGATCAAATTTTGACAAATACCCAGTGCTGCCCGCCGTTGAGCGAAGGGGTCTTTCGTTCCGGAGGGCGGTAGTTTTACCGCAAACAAGCCCATCAGCGTATCCAACCGGTCTGCCAATCCGACCACCAGGCCCGGCCTGGTTTTGGGCTGTAAATCATCGTCGAAGCGGGGCAGGTAGTGTTCAAAGATCGCCTCAGCCACAGCCGGGTTTTCATCGCTGCGCAACGCGTAATACCTGCCCATCACGCCCTGCAGGGAGGTCATCTCAACCACCATATCCGTTGCCAGGTCAGCTTTGGACAGCAAAACCGCCCGCAAGGCAGTCTCCATTTCAAATTCGGTCAGACCAAGCCGCTCTCCCACCAAATTAGCCAGTTTAATCAAACGCTGGGTTTTATCGTAAAACGAACCCAATTGAACCTGGAAAGTGAGGGTGGTCAACCGTTTTACAAAGGATTCCAGCGGCTGCTCAAGATCCTTTCGGATGAAAAATTGGGCATCAACAAAGCGCGCCAGGATCACCTGTTGATTGCCATCGGCAACCACAGCGGGGTCCTCCTGAATGCCATTGCTGACGGCAATAAAATAGGGCATCAGGCCTCCCTGGTCATCCTCCACCACGATATACCGCTGGTGCTTCTTCATCACCGTGGTCAAAACCTCGGGCGGTAAGGTTTCTAAAAACTCACGGTCAAATTCACCGCGCAGCGCATGTGGGCTTTCCACCATTTGTGTCACCTCAAGGATGATGTGTGGATCGTTCTGTATCCGTCCCCCCACTGCTGCTGCCAGCGCCTGAGCTTGCCTGCGGATCTCAGCTTCGCGCGCCTGCGGGTCGAGGATAATGCCCTGACCTTCAATTTTTGCCAGGTACTCCTGGGGTGATGCGACCGAGAATTCCGCTTCGGCTGCCAACCGCAAACCGCGTGTCACCCGTCCGCTGGTAGAGCCAGCAAAGCTGAACGGAACCACGGTCTCGCCGTGCAACGCCAGCAGCCAGCGAATAGGCCGCGAGAAAGACACCCCGGATTCATTCCAGCGCATGGACTTGGTAAAACGCATCCCGGCGATCAAATTCGACAGGGCGCTTTCTAAAACCTGGTAAGCCGCCGCGCCCTGCTGGCTGACCTTTGCTGCGACATAACGACCGCCATCGATCTCTTCCACCCTGAGCTGTCCCACATCAATGCCCTTGCTGCGGGCAAAGCCCGCGGCAATCTGAGTTGGGTTGCCATCGGCGTCAAAAGCCCGATCCGCGGGCGGCCCCTTAATCACCAGGTCGAGATCGGTCTGGCGTGCTGCCAGGTCCTCCACCAGAACCACCAGGCGCCGGGGTGTACCCATCACGTGCACCGCTCCATGTTCCAGGCGCAGATCCGCCAGCAGCGCCGGGACCTTCACCTCAAGCTGCGAAAGCGCACCTGAAAGGTCCGCTGCGGGAAGTTCTTCGGTTCCGATTTCAAGCAAAAACGTGGCTTTTTCAGTCGCAATTTCAACCCCTACCTCCGCGACAGCCTCCGCTTTGAGGGCGGATTGATCCAGCCAGGGAAACCCAGCCTGTTTACGCTGTTCATAGTAGGCTGTTGCCACCCGACGTGCCAGGTCGCGAGTGCGGGCAAATAGCGCCTGGCGTTCCGTCACGCCCACTGCGCCGCGTGTATCGAGGATGTTAAACGTATGCGATGTTTTCAGAACATAATCGTGGGCAGGCAGCGCCAGGCCAGCGTCGATGGCCCGAATCGCCTCGCTTTCAAACAAATTATACATCTGGCGCATGCTGTCCACATCAGCCACATCAAAATAATAGGTGCTGTGCTCGCGCTCACCCACCAGGTTGACATCGCCGTTGGTGCGATCGGAATTCCACTGGATATCCTTAAAATGCCGCGCACCCTGCAGCGTCATCGCAATGCGTTCCAGCCCATAGGTAATTTCAATCGATACAGGCTCCAGATCAAAACCGCCGCATTGTTGAAAGTAAGTAAACTGGGTGATCTCAACACCATCCAGCCAAACCTCCCAGCCCAATCCCCAGGCGCCGATAGCTGGCTGCTGCCAGTTGTCTTCCACAAAGCGGATGTCGTGCCGGGCAGGGTCAATGCCGATGGCTTGCAGAGATTCCAGGTAAATCTCCTGCGGGTTGCCCGGATCGGGTTTGAGGATCACCTGGAACTGGTAGAACTGCTGCAGCCGATTGGGGTTATCACCATAGCGTCCGTCATCCGGGCGGATTGAAGGCTCAACATAAGCCACCTTCCAGGGTTCAGGACCCAAAACCCGTAAAAAAGTAGCCGGGTTCATCGTCCCCGCCCCAACCTGGGTGTAATAGGGCTGCCAGATCAGGCAGCCTCTGTCTGCCCAAAACTTCTGCAGCTTCATGATGATCGATTGGAAATGGATGGATTCCTTCATAAGATATCTAACTCCAGTGGTTTTCCCACGATATCAGGATACAGCCCTGATTGATGTTAAATTTAACCCCATTATTATACCATCTGAAAGCGGTATCCATTGAGACACTGTGGGCGATCATGGGGAAACCCGGCAGGCTCTCCAGGCGCAACGGGTAGCAAGCAGAACCCCTAATCGCCAGTTTCACGTCTCATCATTTGCCCCCTGGATTTTCCGCATAAATTCTGGTGTGTTCAAATGACTTTCGAGTAAATAGGAAAAATACGCCTCTGTCAAGGTGGACATTGCTTGATTGATCTCACCTGGGATCACAACCTGGGCGATGGACTGCCAATCTGAACGTTGCAAATGGCGCAGGTACCGTAAAACGTCTGTCTCAATCGGCCAGGCTTCTGTGCGACTTCGCCCGCAGGTCGGGCAGGCCACCCCGCCACCCAGCGGTGAGATAAATTGATCCTGTGCGCGGATATCAGCGCTACAATCGATGCAGTTAAATAATTGCGGTCGGTAGCCCAATAATTCCAGCAGGCGAAGTTCGTAATAGCGCACAGCAGTTTCCAGGTTTTCCTGGGTTTCCAAACGTTCTAGCGTCTGTGCCAGCAGTCGATACAGACCGGGGTTCGGCCCCTCCTCATAGGTGAAGCGATCCAGCAATTCCACCACATAAGATGCCAGTGACATTCGGTGCAAATCTGCCCTTAATCCCGACATGGGCTTGAGGGCTTCAGCCTGGGTGATGATGTCCAGGTCGCGCCCGCTGGCGAGGAATAAATGCACCTGGCTAAAGGGCTCTAAATGTCCGGCTTTACGAGAACTAATCCTGCGGACTCCTTTAGCGATGGCGGAGATTTTGCCTTTCTCCAGCGTAAACAGCCTTAAGATCCGGTCTGCTTCGCCGAATTCGTAATGTCTCAGCACAATTGCCCGGGTTTGATATGTGCGGCTTTCTCTGGGCATCACGCCTCACCTGGATGAAATAGAAAAAACGCGCCTGCTGGCAATCCAACACGCGCGCAACATTTGGCATTTGGCATATCAGTCCCTGGCGGCATCCAGGTCCGCCTCTCCAAAGGCATGAGGCAGCAGGTCAGCCACCGTCAACTCGTGCAAGAGATTGCCCTGCAGGTCTGCTATCAGCACAGCCGTATCGAGGCCGAACTCAGCCAGCACCTGCCGGCAGGCGCCGCAGGGCGTGCCCCCATTCCTGGTGACAACGGCAATGGCGCGAAAAGACCGCTCCCCTTCAGACACCGCTTTAAACACGGCTACCCGCTCTGCGCATACCGTCAGCGGGTAAACTGCATTTTCAATATTGACCCCTTCATAAATCTTGCCGGTGTCCGTTAGCAGTGCAGCGCCAACAGCATACGTTGAATAAGGCGCGTACGCGCGTTGCCAGGCATCCTGCGCTTTTTGAATTAATAGGCTGCGAAATTCATCCGTTAACATTTTCATGATCCTGTTTTATGCTCTCTGTGAGATGCTTTTTCGCGCGCACCTTGACGATCCTGCGCCCGTCCACTTGCTCGACAATCAAGGTCAGGCTGTCAAAATTTAATTGCTCGCCGCCGGTGGGCACATCACCGATCTCACTGTAAATAAAACCGCCGATGGTATCTGCTTTGTCCGTAGCGATATCTGTTCCCATCACCTCGTTGAAAATATCTAAATCAACCCGGCCCTGAAACACATATTCATCTTTGCCAACCTGCAAATAGGGCATTTCTTCGCTCTCATCATATTCGTCACGGATCTCACCGATGATCTCCTCAACAATATCCTCCAGGGTGACCACGCCAGCCACCCCGCCGTACTCATCGACCACAATAGCCATGTGCATGCTGCGCGCTTGCATATCAGCCAGGACCTCATCAACCTTTTTTGATTCTGGAACGAAATAGACCAGCCTGAGCATATCTCGATGGTCCGAGATCAGGTCATCATCCTGCTGCAAACCCAGTATGTCCTTGGCGTACAGCAAGCCAACCACGTTATCCACGGTCTCTTCATATACCGGCACCCGCGAATGCCCGCCCTGGATAAATGCCGTGCGTGCCTCTCCCAGGGTGCTGTCAATATCCAGGGTGATCAAATCGATGCGCGGCACCATGATCTCCTTAGCCAGGGTATCCCCAAATTGAAAGATGGAGTAGATCATTTCCCGCTCACCCTTTTCCAATGAGCCTTCATGCTGACCGACCTCAACCCATTCTTTCAAGTCTTCCTCGGTCATCGATGCCAGGGCGACCCGTTTGGCATTCGGACCAAGGATAGCCAGGATAACCGACGACAGGGGGTAAAACAGGGCTTTTAGCACGATGGCGAATCCTCTGAAACGGAGCGCATTCTCTTCTGCGTTTTTCATTATTTGGGCTTTAATAAAATACTCAAGAATAACCACCAGGACCATGCCGATGATAAAATAAACAACCAGCCACCCCAGGCTGAGGTCAGGCAGGGCTAAGCGTAAAACATTCACCCAAAAGCATGCCAGCGCAAAATGCAGCAAGGTCTGGGCAAAATTTAATCCCACGTGCAAACGCGAATCTTCAGCCAGGTTCACGGTCATTTCAACGGTTTTCTCACGCCCTTCGCGCAGGTTTAACAGGTACGGCAGCCTGACATGGGTATAACTGGCCTTAATCGCAACGACCAGCAAGTTAAGGAGCAAACTGATGGTCAACAGGATCCACAACAACAGGTTATTTGTCACTTCTCTCCAATTTTCGAATTATTCTTGCTGGAACACCGATCACCAGCGTGTCTTCGGGGACGTCATGGGTTACCACCGCACCCGCCCCGGTGATGCTGCGAGCGCCGATTTTCACCGGCGCGACCAGCATGGTATCGCTGCCAATAAACACCTCATCGCCTATTTCAGTTGGATTTTTTGCTTTACCATCAAAATTGCAGGTGATGGTCCCCGCACCAATATTGACATTTTTGCCAATTTTTGCATCGCCGATATAGGAAAAGTGTCCCACCCTGGTGCCCGGTCCTAAATAGGAAGCCTTGACCTCTCCAAAATTGCCCAAATGGACGCCCTCATCAAGTACCGCACCCTTACGCAGGTGGCAATAAGGACCCATGGTGACGTGATCGCGCACTTCAGCGTGTTCAAGCACGGATGCCAGCAAGTGCACATGATTGCCAACCGTTGAATTAATCACAGTTGTATCGGGCCCAATTTGACAATCCTCGCCAATAACCGTGTCGTCGCGCAGATAGGTGTTGGGTAGGATGACCGTATCGCGCCCAATGTGTACACCGGCTTCGATATAGGTGCGCTCCGGGTCAATGATAGTCACACCTGCCAGCATCCAGCCTTCATTAACGCGTTTCCCCAGCACTTTTTCAGCCTCTGCCAGGTGGACGCGGGTGTTCAAGCCGATGGCTTCCTCTGGATCGGCCAGCACCAGCGATGCCACCTGGAAACCCTCTGCAACAGCCAGGCTGACCACATCCGTCAGGTAATATTCGCCTTTGGGTGAGGCAGGGATGCGCATCAGGGCTGTCCAGAGCCAGCCGGCATCAAAGCAATACGCGCTGACGTTGTACTCACAAATGGTCAGTTGTTCCGGGGTGGCATCTGCCTGTTCAACGATCCCAACGACGTGCCCCTGGTCATCTCGCACGACCCGTCCAAAGCCACGCGCCTCATCACCGATGATGCTGGTCATCGTTACCGGGCTTTTTGAAGATCTGTGCAGATCAATTAATTGCTTCAGCGACTCGTTTCGCAATAAGGGCATATCTCCAAAAGTCACCAGCAGTGTATCCGCTTTTGATTGCAGTAAGGGCTGAGCCATCAGCACGGCGTGCCCTGTGCCTAATTGCTCTGCCTGAAGAGCGTACTCAACGGCATCCCCCACCGTGGCTCTGACCTGATCAGCGCCGTGTCCGACAACCAGCACGGGCACCAGATCTACCAAACCTTCCACAGCTTGTAAAGCATGCCAAATCAGGGGCTTGCCTCCCAGGAGGTGCAGCACTTTAGGGAGTTTTGAGCGCATACGGGTGCCTTCACCCGCAGCCAGTATGATGGAAGCTATTGTCATCAGCGCGCATCCTTTATTGCTTTAAAATTTACGGGGGCTGGCAAGCAAAAGCCACCCTGATTAAAGGCCAGCATTCCGGTAGGGCAATCCTTATTTTGGGCTGCCTTTCTCGCAATGGGTCTATCAGGGTTGGATTCTTGATCAGTCAAAGTTTGTATTCAAAATGGCCGGGGCACCAGGATTCGAACCTGGATCAACGGATTCAAAGTCCGCTGTGCTGCCATTGCACCATGCCCCAGAATTGTAGCCATGATTCTAACACATTTTTAGCGGATGTCCAACTGGCGCAGAGTGTCGATTTCTTTAACCTCTGCCGTTTCTCAAGCAGCAATGGTCATTTTATTCGTTTCGGAATTAAAAAACGAGGTTGACTAATATATTAATCAACCTCGTTACGGCAGTAAATTGAGTTACTTGAATTGGTCTTTAAATTTTTCTTTTGCCCGCCCAATCCTGACCATGGTTACAATTCCAATGAAACCGATCAATAACCCTGATACCGACAAGCCATAGGCCAAAAAGTTCAGAAAGAACGAAGACCGCAAAATTTGCAGTACCATCAATAAAGGCAGGATCACGCTTACCAGCAACATACTGCCACCCAGCAGGATTGTCTTCCAGGGTTGCCATTTAATAATCATCTGTAAAGCCAACAAGCCACCATTTGGCCTGGTTTCGGTGTGAAATGCGGCGGCTCTTCAACCTCGCACAATCCATGGATTATTTTCGGGCAGCGGGGGTGGAACCGGCAACCTGTGGGAGGATTGACCAAACTGGGCGGTTCTCCGGGCGGCACATCGCGAAAGCGGGTGGCATTTTCAGCATCCGGGTCGGATGTGGCTTCCATCAGAGCCTGTGAGTAGGGATGAAGCGGGTCGTGTACGATGGCGTCAATCATGGTTTTCTCAACAGCCTGTCCGGCATACATCACAAATACACGCTCTGAGAAGTACCGTACTGTCGAAAGGTCATGCGTGATGTAAATCACCGCCAGATGGTGCTTTTCCTGCAGAGATTGCATCAGTCGCAGAATTTCAACCCGGACAGACGCATCCAGCATCGAGACCGGTTCATCCGCAACGATCAGTTTGGGTTCGAGCATCATCGCGCGAGCCAGCACAACCCGCTGTTGCTGCCCGCCGCTGAGCATATGGGGGAACTTCTCCAAAAAGTCTTCTGGCGGGCTCATTTTCACTTCTTCCATGGCCCGGTAAATTCTTTCGCTCCGCTCTTCTTTACTTTTTATACCGTTAATGATCATCGGTTCAGCAAGAATTGTTTGCACGTTCATAAATGGGGGCAGTGCACCGTAGGGGTCTTGCTGCACATAACCCACATTAGAGCGAAAGGCTCGCATTTCTGATGCTTTAAGTTTGCTCAGCGGCTGACCTTCAAAGATGATGTCACCTGCCGTAGGCTGGTATAGCCCCAGGATGCTCTTCATCAGGGTTGTTTTTCCACAACCGCTTTCGCCCACAATTGCTATCGTTTCGCCATAGTGCAGATCAAAGTTGACTCCATCGACTGCGTGAACATAGCCAGAAATGCCAAAACCAAATCGCCGCAGCTCAAACCAGACCTTCAGGTCCTGCACAGATAGCAACACCTCATCTTTACGATTGGTCTTTTGCATTCCTTCCACCGACGCCTCATGTGATTCTGTCAATGCTTTATCCATCATCATCGTTTCTCCTTATTTCACATGCAGCCAGCATTTAACCGTGCGGCCTTCGACATTAACGGTCGGGGGATCTTCAACACAAGGCTCAAAACGAGAAGGACAGCGGTCATAAAAACGGCAGCTTGTAGGTGGGTTGAGCAAGCTGGGCGGCTGGCCGGTAATAAAGTCGGGTTCCTGACGGGCCCTGAGCCGCGGGACGCTGTTCATCAGTTTGATTGAATAAGGATGCAGCGGCGCAGCGAAAAAGCGGTGGGCATCTCCGGTTTCCACGATCTGCCCGGCATACATCACAGCCACATCATCCGCCAGCTCACTGGAGGTAGCAATATCATGGGTGATGAGGATGAAGCTCATGCCCAGCTCTTTCTTAATCCTCTTAAGCACATTAAAGATGTTTGCCTGCGTGAGCACATCCAGAGCCGAGGTCGGTTCGTCTAAGATGATCAGCTCGGGCAGCGAAACTAACGACATGGCAATCGCCACGCGTTGACGCATACCGCCGCTCAACTCAAAGGCATAGCGGTTAAGAAAATCAAGGGGTACGCCCACATGCTGGAACATCGTCCTGGCCTGCTCCATGGCGACATCTTTGCTCATGTCATTGTGGATAATCGCGGGTTCAGCCACCTGGTCGCCCACTTTCAAAACAGGGTTGAGCGAGTTCATGGCGGCTTGCGGTACCATCGACATCTTTACCCAGCGCATTTTAAGGCGGTATTCCTCTTCCTTCAATGCCATGGTGTCTAATCCGTTTAACAAAATCTTTCCGGAATAGGTATCCACATTCTTCGGCAGCAAGCGCAAGATCGCTCGAGCCATCGAAGTCTTACCACAACCCGATTCGCCCACAATGACCACGGCGCGGTTGCGGCCTAAATCAAAGTCAACCCCATCCACCGCGCGTACAACGCCCTTGGTGGTGCGGAAGAACAGTTGCAAATCTCTTACACTTAATACTGTATCAGCAGACATCGATCTTATACCTCCCTCAATTTGGGATTAAAGATACGGTCGAGCGCAAAACCGATCATCGCAAAACTTAAACCAGTGATCATCAACAGGACTGCTGGCTGTAAAACCCAGTAATAATACCCGTTGTAGAGGGCGCCTTGCATCTGGGCATCGTTGATGACCTTCCCCCAGGTGGGCAAGATTGGGTCGCCCAGACCCAGCACCGCTAATGAAGCTTCCAAGAAGACATACGATGGAATCGCACTGACCAATCCAGGGATCAGGATGGGGATGATGCGGGGCACCAGGTAGCGGTTGATGATCCGCCAGTTACCTGCACCATAGGAACGGGCAGCCTCAATATAGGCTGCTTCTTTAATCTGCAGGAAGATGGCACGGAAATTCTTGATGCCTGCGCCAAACAGGCTGATCAAAATTACCACCCACAACATCGTCCAGATACTGCGACTATAGAATACACCCACCATAATCAGGATTGGCAAGAAAGGCAAAAGCATGTAGATCTCAGTGATCCGCTGAATGATCTCATCAGTCAAACCGCCGAACCACACACCAATTGCGGCGATAAACATGGTGGTGAAAGTTGTCCCAATTGCGGCTAAAAATCCAAAGGAAAGGGCAATCGGCGCACCCCATAACAGGGGCAGCATAAGGTCGCGTCGGCGGTGGTCGGTGCCAGCCCACCCGTGCACCTGCCCAAAGCTGACAAATTTGGCTTCGATATCCGAGCCTTCCTCAAACACAATCGTATCCACATGCAGCTCGTAGGCGCCCTTCTGCACCTCATAAGGTTCTTCATCTGGTACTCGCAGCAAACCAATCCGGGGAAGAACCCCGTCCAGCTTACGAACCAGCTTATCTTGCAGATCAAAACGGACGACTTCATGCTTCTTGGCAGTGATATCAGCAACTTTGATCTTTTCGCCACCCGGCGTAAACCAGGTCAAGGTGACAAAAGGAGATTTTTCTTTATAAACTGAAGTTAATATCACTTGCAGTTCCTGCGGGAAATCATCAAATGGATAATCGAACTTAAACACCATCTGTATGTCCCACATGTCAGCGGCAACTTCAGTGACCGTTTTTTCAACCTCGTCCTCGGGGTTGGTGCTGTCGATTATGATCGTTTCCGAGTATTTTTTTGTCCGGAACCAGTTAACATATAATGGGCGAGCATTCCTTGGCGCCGTACCTTGGATTTCTTCGCTTCCTCGCCATTCGTAAATGGCTTCGCTGTAAGGGATGGCAAATACAACATAAATCGCCACTGCAACCAGGAGGATGATCATGATCGAGCCAAAAATGGCAGAGGGGAATTGTTTAATGTTGTCAATGAAATTCTTCATGCTTTCGGCCCTCCACTTCCCATCCGCACACGGGGGTCAACCAGTGCGTAAATAAAATCTAAGATAAAGACCGTAATGGCCAGCAAATAAGCATAAATCACATTCGAGCCAACGATCACGGGCGTGTCAAAAGTCTGCACGGCCCGGTAAAGCATGCGCCCCAAGCCGGGCCAGTTGAAAATTGTTTCGGTGAGGAGGGCACCCTGCCACAAGCCAATCAACATCAAAGCAAAACTGGTAATGATATTGGGCAAGGTAGGGCGCAAAATATATCGCCGTTCAATGTCTCTTGCAGAAAGACCCTTCGCTCGCGCCAGTTCAACATAGTCTTCCATTGAAAAGATCAAGAAAAAAGTGCGCGATGAATAAACGCTGGCAAAAAAGCCGCTCATCAGCCAGGCCGCTACGGGTAAAATCAGGTGCCGGCCCAGGCTGAGGGCATACTTTATCGGGTCTTCCGGAGGTGGTGCGTCAACCATACCACCGAAAGGCAGCCAGCCTAAAAGCGCCGCAAAAATAAGCAGTAAGAAGATGCCGTAAAACCAGGGGGGTGCGGAGGAGGTCGGTGAAAGTGCAATGACTAATTTATCTATGAAACTGCCATAATTCCTGGACAAGAACAATGCAAACACAAGGCTGATAAAAAACAGGCTGAAACTGGCGGTAGTCATAAATAATAATGTGGGGGGTAAGCGCTCCAGAATGATCAGACGGACGCTTGCAGAACCACTATCACTGGTCAGATGCTGTGCCCGGCCTAAATTTAAAGTCATCGCGTTGAACAAAAACCGGAAACTCCGCCCAATAAAGGGCTTATCCAACCCCAGGCGATGTTCTTCGACCGCCACCAGCTCATTGATCAATTGCTGGCGTTCCTCTGGTGGTCGTCGTCTGAGTTCTGGGTCCATACTGACCTGCAGACCAATGCCATCTCGTATTTGGGCTTTCATAATCTGATCTACATAACCGCCCATATTGGCAATTAAGACCACCAGGTACATCCCAATTAGCACCGCCAAAAAGAGAGAGAAGAATTTTCCAACCGAATAGCGCAGCATCCGTAAAACAGTGCCCGGTTTTTTTTGTGCTGTTACCACTGGCTTTGAATTTTCTTCAGATGAATACGTAGTATCTGTCATAGCGGTTCTCGCTTTCCATAAACAGATCGAAATTTAAGGATACTGGGGGCGTGGCGTACACCGCGCCCCCAGTAATAATCATAGGTTAAAAAACTTTTTTACTAGTCAACGGTCACGAATGTGAGCCCATCAGAGACAGGGACAGCCACCAGGTTGGAAACAACCACAACCTCGAGGGTGTTAGAGCCTGCTGACAGGGCGCCGGTGATCTCAGGTGTCAGAACAATCTCGAAGAGACCGTCTTTCACACCAACAGCCTTGCCCACGTGGGCAATCTGGTTGTTTGCATCAACCACCAGGAAGTTCACACTAGTGATGTCGTCAAGGGCATAAGGAACACCCTCGAAGGTCACTGTAACCTCGTAAACCTCTTCGTCACCAATGGTCACGCGTGCGGAACCATCAACTTCGACAACCGGGATAGGCGCATTCGCAAAGCGGTCCCAGCGAGTTGAAAGATCCGGGAAGAATGGGTTGTTATTCAAGATGACGGTACCCTCAACCGGGAAGGCGCGCTGCAGGTAGTAGGGGCCGGTGCCAAGCCAGAAGTGCCCGTAACGGCGGTACCATTCGGTCAGATTCTCAAGGCGCAGAGCCACTTCAGCCTCATCAACAAATTCGCTGAAGATCGGTTCGTAAGGCATACCGCCTTCTTCTGTCCATTGATCCAGCTTGCCTTTCATGATCTCAACTGTCGGGCCAGCGATGTAGCTCAGGCGGTCGACATCCAACTCGGCAGCTTTAGCCTGCGAGAAGACAGATTCGTGGTCGGCTTCAGCCAAAAGGCCGAGATACAGGTTATGCCAGGCGCCAGGGCCCTGATCGTAGTAAGGCCACCAGGTGCTCACGTTCAGTTCAGCATCCTGATAGTAGACATCAGAGTAGGTTTCGATAACCAGTGGATCGGTGGAGATAATCTTGACGCCCTTGAATGAGCCCAAGAACGAACGTAATGTCGGGGCAGCAGCTGCATCATAGATGGCACTATCCTCTTTACCACGATCAAAGGTCAAGATAATACCCATCAAGATATCACCCACGGAGAACGGGCTGCCATCGTGCCATTTGACCACATCGAACAGGTCTTCCTGGTAGTAGGCTACACTCTTGCGCAGAGCGGTGACGGGGCCGGGGGTTTCAGCTTCTTCATCTTCGGCAGCAGCTTCAACAGCAGCAGCGTGCAATTCACCAACGGTGATGAAACGCATTTCAACTGGATCCCAGTCAGCCCAGGCATCCTCAGGAACGAGAATCTCAGGGGCGTAGGACAGCTCAGCCCAATCCAGATTCTGGAATACAGGCAAGCCTTCCTCAACGACGACTTCAGCGCGGTCGATGCGGTTAGGCAGGTACAGACCGGTGAAGGGATCCGGGTAGGTCGCGGATTCCGAGGTACCACGGATCAAGGTCATGTCATAAATCCAGTTGGAGCCAGCAATCGGGTTCCAGGGCTCGGTGAGAATGCTGGGCATAGCCATTGTCAGAGAACCACCCTCTTCGCCAGCGCGCTGGATGGTCAGCGCCCACAGATAACCGCCGCCCACGTTACCGTACAGGTCAGCCGCAGCGGAGATGTTCGTCTGCTTGGGTGTAATGGAATTCTGGTCATACAGCCACAGGCGGGCGGAGTCTTTCATCGCCAGATCCAGAGCTTTTCCAATCAATTCTGCACGTTCTTCAAGCGAGGTGAAGTCCTGATAGGCAAGCTTTTCGGCAACATCGTAGAATTCCGGATCGTTTTCATAATTCATCCACAGCGGAGCGGGCAGGCCTAAATCGGTGTAGAAGTAGGCAAAGTTGTCGCCCAGGTCGCGTGGGATCACAGTGGTGATCCAACCGCCGGTGTAAATGTGGAACAAACCATCGTTCGGGTCGCCACTGTACCAGATCGGTGAAGCATCAGCAGCAGATTTGTAATCGCGGATGACGGTGAAGCCAATGTCCTCAAGCTGGTTGGAAACATAGTCACCAATTTGCAGGCGCTCGTCTTCGATACGGATTAAGACGCTGATCTCGACGGGTTCGCCTTCATAGGTCCACTTGCCGCCTTCCAAGGTCGCGCCCAGGGCTTCCATCTCAACGCCAATCAACTCACCAGCCAGTTCTTTGTTGTAACCATAGGCCAGCTCGATCGCGCGAATTTCAGCAGCAAAGGCAGCCGCGTCATTGGAGGCGCTGTTGAAAGTGGTCCAACGGGGTGTGCCCAAACCACCAACGATCTCCTGCACCATGTAATCGCGATCGATGAGGATGTTCATGGCTTCGCGAATTTTTGCAATACCGAAGGGATTCAGTTTGCCGTTTTCCCATACGGGGCCGGTGGTGTTGAAGCTCAGCTCATTGTAGGAGCCTGAGGAGGCGTATGAATCGAGGTTGGGGGCTGCTTCGACTTTTGCAGCTGATTCGGGGTTGGAAACGGTATAGACAAAAATGTCAATTTCCTCAACCTCAAGGCGGGTAATGGCAGCGTCGGTGTTGGGCTCTTCGATCACGATGATCGTGTCAAACCAGCCACCTTTGCGGGTTGATTCCGCGACTTCGGGAACGACCTCAACCTCAACCGGAACCTCAACCTCAACCGGAACCTCAACCTCAACCGTTTCGACAACAGTTTCGACAACGGTCTCGATGATTTTTTCAGGTTCAAGGACTGCAGCCGGTTCACACGCGGTCAAAACCATAGCCAGCGCCATAATAACAGCAATTACAGCTAACAGTTTCTTTTGCATTATTTCTCCTTCTTAATAAATTTTGCTTTATTAAAAGTCTAATGGGTCAATTGATCAATCTTGGATAAAACTTTATTGTTATCGTGCCGGGGTACCATCACCTCCTTTAATTCACTAAATTGATCATTTGCAGACAAATGACTTAAAAATCTTGATTCAACCGCAATCATACCACAACTGGTAAATATCGTCATTTACTTGAATAAGAAATATAACATACTTCCATTTTCCCGTCAAGAATTATTTCCGCCATCCAAGTCTATCTCGCAACGTTATATTTGGTGAAAAACACGCTCTTTTTGCGAGATATTTCGTCACCTTGTTTTAATTGTTGAGTATTTTATTATAATTCTTCAATATTCTTAAGAACTGCTTGCAGAAATTCGGTTTAGGGTGAATAGAGGCTGTAAACGGGTTAAACTTTAAAGTTGATTGAGCGCGGCTATTATGAGGAGATTATAATGGCATCCGGGCTGGTGGATGGCAAAAAATGAGCTCCAGAGTTTGGGGGTTTGGGATTAAATATTTACATGGCAATCAAAATTGTCTGGATACAATCGCATTACGGCAGAGACCTGCTAAATTATAACCAGAGACTCAATGATTATATACGAAGCATGCGCGTTGCTCTTCGTGTGAGACCCCATTCGGAGAAATCATTTATATTATTTAAATAAAATAGATTAAGCTGTATATCGAACAGTATTTCATTTATATTTAATAATCGCTTGACAAATTTCAAGCAATTCCTGTATACTAAAAGTTATCCCTGACAATTTTTCGATCAACGTTGAAGTTTAACTTTTTTCAAAGAATTACACACTAAGAGCGTTGAATAATGTTCACCAGCGCTTTTCATGCTTACAGAAATACGTCTTAAAGTGAATGTTTTTGGAGGAATTATGTTATTTAAACCCATTAAAATCATTGACAGCCATATTCACTTCCCGCACCATTCACACGGCGATCGATTAATGGCCATTCTGGCAGAAGCCGGGATCGAAAAGCTGGCTTTGGTCTGCACCCCTGACGAAAAACGACTCAGCCTGGTGCCGGATGCCCTGCATTTGAAAGGCAAATACCCCGAGCTGGTCTATCTGTTTGGCGGGCTGGATATCTCACCCCTGTTTATCACACCATCTACTGCCGGAGAAGCCTTTGCCCACTATGTCGATGTACTTTCTGAATTGGGTGCTGATGGGATCAAGATGATTGAAGGCAAAGCAGAGATGCGCAAACGCCTGCCTATCCCCGATTTTGACAGCCCGGTTTACGCGCCGTATTGGGCGAAAATGGCAGAGCGACAAATCCCGCTGATCTTCCATGTCAATGACCCGGAAGAATTCTGGGATTCTGAAAAAATCCCTGTCTGGGCACGAGAGATGGGCTGGTATTATGGCGATGGCACTTTCATCGACAATGAAGCACAGTACCGCCAGGTACTGAACGTTCTGCAACGACACCCGGATCTCAAAGTAATTTTCGCTCACTTTTTCTTCCTTTCAGCGCAACTCGAACGCCTGGCGGATTACCTTGACCGCTATCCCAACATGCACGTTGATCTCACCCCGGGCATTGAAATGTATTTTAATTTTGCAGTTGAGCCTCAAAAAACTCGCGATTTCTTTATTAAATACCAGGACCGCATTATCTATGGTACCGATATCGGTGCGCGAGCACTCCTGGCGGATTCTGGAGCCGGCATCGAACCTGAAGAAAGCCTGGCACGTATTGAGGTTGTGCGAGGTTTTCTTGAATTTGAGGGTCCCTTCCAGTTAACCCATGAAGGTTTCCTGTTTGGCGGTCCGCAGACTTGGTTCTACGGTATCAATTTGCCCGATCAGGTTCTGAAGAAGATTTACCATCAGAATTTTGAACGTTTTGCAGGAAAGACGCCCAAAGCGTTAAATCACGCAGCGATCCTTGAAGAATGCCAGCGTTTAGAAGCAACAATCAAAGCTATGGCTGCTGTGACACCCAGCATGTCCGGGGATACCAGCTCGGTAGCTGTGGTTCGAGAATTTTTCAGCTATTAACTGTGTAAATCCAACTCGTTTTTCTGTAATCCCGGCGGTGACAGCATTATAAAAACCCTGGAACAATGGCACGAGTCCATTCAGGCTCCTGGCGGGTCCGCGCCCAGATTCAGGGTTCAAATGATAATGACTATTCTGCCGGATGATTACCACCCGGCGCTACACATCACCTGGGAAACGTTTTTTCAGCCACAGTATAATTGTGTTGATCATGGCTACCACCAGTCCTGCTTATTTAACTTTACTTGAAACCGGTCAGCTCTCCCAGCGTGTCAGAGATGCATATGCACACCTGGAATCCTGCGATGTCTGCCCGCTGCGCTGCGGCGTGAACCGCCTGGCGGGCGAACTGGGCATCTGCCAAACCGGCGCCCTGGCCCAGGTGAGCAGTTACGGATCCCATCCAGGCGAAGAACGCCCACTTAGCGGATGGCGCGGCTCGGGGACAATCTTTTTTGCGCGCTGCAATTTGCGCTGTGTGTTCTGTCAGAATGCCGATATCAGCCAGTTGTCCACAGGGCGTGAAGTAAGTCCAAATGAATTAGCAGCGATGATGCTCAACCTGCAAAAACAGGGCTGCCACAACATCAACCTGGTCTCACCCAGTCATGTGATTCCGCAAATCCTGGCAGCAATTGAAATCGCTGCAAGTAAGGGGCTGATGCTCCCAATTGTTTACAACACCGGCGGGTATGACTCCCTCGAGATGTTGTCTCTGCTGGAAGGCGTCATCGATATCTACATGCCGGATATGAAATACGCTGACCCGGACCTGGCGTTTAAATATTCTCGCGTCAGGGATTACCCACGGGTCAACCAGGCTGCGGTTTTAGAGATGCAGCGTCAGGTAGGCGATTTGCAGGTCGATGAGCGTGGCCTTGCCTGGCGGGGTTTGCTGGTACGGCACCTGGTGCTGCCAGAGGGTCTTGCCGGCAGTGAAGAAATCTTCAAATTTCTGGCGGAAAAGGTCTCTAAAAGTGTATACCTCAATATCATGGCGCAGTACCGCCCGGCATTCAAAGTACGGGAATTGCCGGGAAGCTACCCGGAATTAAACCGATACATCCACCTGGGGGAGTACCAGGCCGTAATTAATGCGGCTAAAAAGCTTGGCCTGACTCGATTAGATTTATAACCCCAAAGCAGAGCGGGGACATTCGCCGTTCTCTGATTCCAATTCTCTGATTCCAAATTCCTGCTGCCTGATTCCTCAATTCAACAGGTACGCCAGGCACCATTCAGCCGTAGCAATCAGGGCTTCGGTGTGAGTGCGTTCATAATTGTGAGAAGCATCAACCCCCGGTCCGATCAGGGCTACCGCTACATCACCGCCTGCACGCCAGAAGGCGCCGCCATCCGATCCATAAAATGGATAAATATCAACTTTATAGGGGATGTCGTATTCTTCCGCCAGGGCACGCAGGCGCTGGCTGAGCCCGTGATGATAGGGCCCGCCTGAATCTTTAACGCATAGAGTGGCATAAAACTCATCCGAGGTTTGCCCGTCGCCCACCGCAGCCATATCGACTGCCACCAGCTCGCTCACCTGGGGTGGAATCCCGGCTGCTGCACCATGACCGACCTCTTCGTAATTGCTGATGTGCAGGACAGTGTTCACTTTGGGTTTTTCGCCAGCAGCAGCGATGGCTTTGGCTGCGTAGATCACGCAGGCCACGCAGGCTTTGTCATCCAGGTGTCGCGAGCGGATAAAACCCGCCGTTCTCTCCACCCGGGGGTCAAAGGCGACAAAATCGCCGACCTCGATTCCTAATGCCCGGGTCTCATTAGCGCTGCTTGTGCGTGCATCCAGGCGCACCTCCATGGTGTCATCGTTGCGTTCTGATTTGCTCACATCCTGGCCGTGGATATGGACAGAGGCTTTGGCGAGAAGCAGGCTGCCCCGCAAAGTATCTCCAGCCCGAGTGAACACGTTCACGCCCTCACCTTCAACGGTGTTCCAAGCAAAACCGCCCAGTTTGGTCAACTTAAGTCTGCCGTTGTATTTAATGTCTTTAACCATCGCGCCCAGGGTGTCCACATGGGCGGTTAATGCGCGCCAGGGGCCGTCCGTCTCGCCAGGAAGCGTGGCGACCAGGGCGCCTTTGCGGGTTCTTTCCAATGCGATTCCCGGCAGGTGGGTGAGTTGGTCTTCGCAAAGTTGAATCGCCTGCTCGGTGAAGCCGGTTGGGCTGGGTGTCTCCAGGAGTTCAGTCAGGAAGCTGATCATCCCATTCAGGTCAAGTTCAGGTAGGTTCATGATTCTCCATTCTGCTCTTCAAATTGTGTCATTTTTTCCCGCCAGTCATCGGGCAGGGGAATGCTTTTTCCAGTTTGGGGGTCATATGTGACCATCACACAGGTACCGCGAGCCAGGGGGTTGTGCTCTGGTGTTGTTTCGATCTGGAAGGTCAGGGTGAAACTCTTATTACCCAAACGTGTCATACGCAGTCCAACCCTGAGCGCCTGTCCAAAGAAGATTGGCGCCAGGTAGTCGATATCGATATGCGCCACGAACATCCCGGTGTGCATCGCACGGTTTGGGCTCCAGATTCCAGCTTGCTGATAATAGCCCAGACGAGCGCTCTCGAGGTAGGTCAGGTAGATGGTATTGTTGACGTGGGCTTGCGGATCCAGGTCTGCAAAACGCACGTTGATGGGGTGGTAATAAGTGTAGTTTTCATAAATGTTCATAAGTGGTACCCAGGTTGATTGATATGGAATCACCGTCTAAGTGCAACCAGGCTGGCCGTCATCAAATCCGTTGCAGTCAAAAACGCTGAGCAGGTAACTGGCTGCATGGATAACCAACGGCTATTCCAGCGCTTCGGAGCGCTTTGCCTGGTATGGCTTTAGTATAATCCCCAAATAATATTCCTGGCGCTTCCATAAGGATTTCAAAAGGCATGATAGACATCCCGCGAGACATTTACTTCCCTTTTCATTATCCATGTGATATACTCATGCCGCTGAAAAATGACACAAGCAGCACGATTTCACACGTCTCCGGATTTGCCTTGCGTGCTCATAAGATGAGTGATGGGCAATTTAGAAGGAGGCGGAGGTTAAAACGCAAAGGAGAACAATAAACCATGTCACCCGTTGTTACAATGAAAGCGCTCCTCGAGAGCGGAGTCCATTTTGGACATCACACCAATAAGTGGAACCCAAAAATGCGCCCTTATATCTTTACGGAACGCAATGGGATCCACATCCTGGACCTCCAGAAAACCGTCAATCTACTGGATGAAGCCTACGCCTTTGTACGCGACCAGATTATTGAGGGCGGAACAATTTTGTTTGTCGGTACCAAGCGGCAGGCGCAAGAAACCGTCTGTGAAGAAGCGGAACGCTGCGGCATGCCTTATGTCACCGAGCGTTGGCTGGGCGGCACAATTACCAACTGGATTACCATCCAGCAGCGTATTTTTGAATTGGAACGGCTTGAACGCATGCGCGATAGCGGCGAGCTGGAACAGTTGACCAAGAAGGAAGGCCTGATGATTTCGCGGGAAATTGCCCGCCTGGAAAAGCGCCTCAGCGGTATCCGCAATATGAGAGGCTTGCCGACCATCCTGTTTGTGATCGATGTAATGAGGGAAGACACCGCGGTCCATGAAGCGAACCTTAAAGACATTCCCGTGGTTGCCATGGTGGATACCAACTGCGACCCGAAGGGTGTCGATTATATCATCCCCTCCAACGATGATGCCATTCGCGCCATCAAATTGATTGTGGGAAAGATCGCCGATGCGGTGATGGAAGGCAAAGCCATCCGAGGGAAAGATATTGAGGAAGAAGATCTTCGTGCGGAATCAATGCCCGTTGGGCTGAGCCGCTATGTTGACAGCGATGAAGAGCTGGAAGATGTAGACCTGTTGGGCGAATCCACCCTTAAGTATCTTGATTCTACAAAACCCCCCAAAGACAGCGAGTTAATAGAAGAACCTGGCGATGAGCTTGAGGTCGAGGTCTTTGAAGAGGTTGAGTTGACCCCAGAAGATGAGCCGCCGTTTGATGCCGAACCGGGTGAGCCCGCTGATGCAAGTGAACCCGAAGAAGGTGACGACGTGCTTGATGCGCCAGAGGAAGACGAAATCGCTGACGACGCGGAAGAAAACTAAATGACAGCACTGAATGATAGGATAAATTAAGATGGAAATTACAACTGAAATGATCAAAGAATTGCGCAGAGCCACCGGTTGCGGCATCCTTGACTGCCGGGCTGCACTGCGTGACGCCGATGGAGATTTTGATAAAGCAGTGATTGTCTTGCGCGAAAAGGGACTGGCTAAAGCTGCCAAACGCGCCAACCGGGAAGCATCTGAAGGCATAATTGAGGTGTATTCCCATGGCGAAGGCCGCTTGAAGGTGATGGTTGAAGTCAACTGTGAAACCGATTTTGCCAGCCTTTCACCTGATTTTCGTGAACTGGCGCATGAAATAGCCCTGCATATCGCAGCAGCAAACCCCCTTTACCTTAAAGAAGAGGACATTCCCCAGGCAGACCTCGATCGTGAAGCGCATATTGCAACCGTACGCGCAAAAGATGATGGCAAACCCGAGAATATCATCCCCAAAATTGTTGAGGGATTTTTAAAAAAATTCAAACAACAGACCGTGCTGATGAACCAGGCTTATGTGCGCGATGAGAGCATGAGCGTACAGGACCTGATTAACCAGACGGTGAGCAAACTTGGCGAAAAGATCGTCGTTCGGCGCTTCGTTCGCTGGGAGCTTGGCTCTGAAGCTGTTCCGGTTGAACAGGATCAGGATCAGGATTAACACATTCGAAGCCAACCGCAAGGTTGGCTTTATTTTTATCAAAAACAGAAATTACAAAGGAGGGCTGATGGCCACAAACAAAAATGGGCTTGCTTACCAACGAATCCTGTTGAAATTGAGCGGTGAGGCTCTGGCAGGTGAAGAAGGCCTCGGGATCAGCCCTGATCGGGCCACGGATATCGCTCAACGGGTCAAACAAGTGCATGAAATGGGTGTTGACGTGGCAATTGTGATCGGTGCCGGCAACCTGTGGCGCGGACGCACCGGTCTGAGCGCCGGCATGGACCGGGCGACAGCCGATTATATGGGCATGCTGGCTACGGTGATGAACGCCCTGGCATTGATGGATGCTTTTGAGCGCATCGACTTGATGACCCGCGTTCAATCTGCGATTGAGATGCGTTCTGTAGCAGAACCCTATATTCGGAGGCGGGCAATTCGCCACCTGGAGAAAAACCGCGTGGTGATCTTTGGCGGCGGCACCGGTAACCCTTTTTTCTCCACCGATACCGCCGCGGCACTGCGCGCCGTGGAAATCGGTGCAGATGTATTGATCAAGGCGACGAAGGTCGATGGGGTGTACGATAAGGATCCCAATCGACATGTTGGGGCGAAAAAATTTGAACACCTGACCTATATTGACACCCTCAACCGGCGCCTGGAGGTGATGGACAGCACGGCAATCTCACTGTGTATGGAAAATAAACTCCCAATCCTGGTGGTGAATTTATGGGATGAGAAAGCACTGGCGAAGGCTTTACGCGGCGAAAAGATCGGCACATTGGTCGACGAAGGCTAAAGGACCCAGCAGATCAGGCTTGCGTTTTTGTAAAAAAATTTGGAGAGTGGCTGCCCGTTTGTCGGGCAGCTTTTCTTAACAAGAAGGTACACTTTTTCTCCGTATGTTATGTATTGTTCATCTTTGCGATGGGTGATTGGGGTCAGACAAAACCTTAAATGAGCGCTGAGATCCGCTTAACGGGTAACGCCAAATGTTCTACGCACAAGGTAGACGAGATAAAGCTTTTGTTGTATGCTTAATAATCGAAAATGTATTCAAACCTTGGAGGAAGAAGAATATGATCAAAGACACCTTGAGAGAAGCAGTCGAGAAAATGCAATCTGCTCTGGATTCCCTGGAGGAGGACCTGTCTGCAATTCGCACTGGACGGGCCTCACCAGCGCTGATTGAGAGGCTGCCTGTCGATTATTATGGCGCCAACACGCCCCTGATTCAGCTTGCGTCGATCAGCGTTCCCGAACCACGCCAACTGCTGATTCGTCCCTTTGACCCTGCAACGCTGAAGAACATTGAGCGTGCTTTCCTGGTCTCGGATCTGGGTCTGACCCCCAATAGCGATGGGAAAGTGATCCGCCTTTCGCTGCCTCAGTTAACTGAGGAACGCCGCCGAGAGCTGGTACGCATGGTCAACAACCGGATGGAAGAAGCTCGAGTCCGCATTCGCAATACACGGCGTGACCTGATTCGCGATTTGCGAGATTTCGAAAAAGAAGGATTGTTGTCCGAGGACGACCAGGCACGCGGCGAGAAGGAGCTTCAAGAGCTAACCGATAAAATGATAAAAAAGGTTGATGAAATCGGTGCGCGTAAAGAAACTGAGATCATGGAAGTGTGATAATTAATGACCACTAACGAAGTCACCCCCAGGTTTTCAAAGGTTCCCAGGCACGTAGCCATCATCATGGATGGCAATGGTCGCTGGGCTCAGGAACGTGGTCTGTCTCGTATGGCAGGTCATCGCGCCGGGACGGAAAATTTACGCACCATCATCCGCGCCAGCGCCAAACTTGGCATTGAGTACCTGACATTGTATGCATTTTCTACTGAAAACTGGTCCCGCCCAAAAACAGAGATCACCGGCTTGATGCACATCCTTTCGGAGGTGATCGACCGTGAAATTGAAGAATTGCATGCGGAAGGCGCCCGCCTGATCCACATTGGTCACCTGGATGGGCTCTCAAACACGCTGCAGAAAAAAGTTCGCGCTGCGATCGAACTGACCCGGCACAACCAGCGCATCAATATCGTGCTGGCCTTTAACTACGGGGGGCGGGATGAGATCATCCATGCCATCAAGCGTATGCTGGCGGACCGGGTGAACCCGGATGACGTGGACGAAGCCCTGGTGAGCCATTACATGTTCACCGCGGAGATCCCCGACCCGGACCTGGTGATTCGCACTTCTGGCGAGCAGCGCACCAGCAATTTCCTCACCTGGCAGACGGTTTATTCAGAGTGGGACTTCCCCAAGGTCTACTGGCCTGATTTTAACGAAGAAGAATTACAAAAAGCCATCGATGAATATGCCCAGCGCGATCGGCGGTTTGGTGGACTAAAAGAAGACTGAGGTTGTAACCAATTTCCCGATGTTATCCCAACGTGTCAAAGCGGCGCTGGTATTTATTCCGCTGGTATTAATCCTGATCTATCTTGGGGGCTGGGCGTTTAACCTGTTCATTTTGTTAATCCTGCTGATGGCAGCCTATGAATTCACGCGCTTGTTCAAGGAAATGGGGCATCAGCCTTCACTGGTGATGCTGCTGCTGGGTGTCGCCCTGTTTGTTGTTCAGCGCTGGGCTTTGGATGACGCCTATCTCGGACCTTTGTTGACCCTCCTCGTGCTGGCGAACGCTATTAATGGGTTGGTCGAATATGAACGCGGTCGCGATGGCGCCGCCCTGGGCTTTGTCATCAACCTGGCGGGTATTCTTTACCTTGGCTGGGTGGGCGGGGGGATGATCTCCCTGAGGGCTTTAGAAAACGGGCTCGGTTGGATGCTGACTGCGCTCCCGTCTGTATGGCTGGCTGATTCGGGTGCGTATTTTATCGGCGGCTGGCTGGGGGTAAAGAAAATGTCCCCGCGCCTCAGCCCCAACAAGACCTGGGCCGGACTGGCGGGCGAGGTGGTGACCGGCACCCTGTTTGGAGCCCTGCTGGTGCTGCTCTGGCGCTGTGTGGGGTGGCTGCCTGCGGCGACACCTTTATGGCAGGGAGCGGTGATGGGTTTCGTGCTGGCTTTGGTGTCAGCAGCGGGGGATTTACTGGTGAGCCTGTTTAAACGAACAGCGAAGGTGAAAGACACAGGCAATCTGATCCCCGGTCATGGCGGCATCCTGGACCGGATCGATAGCTGGATCTGGGCAGCCCTGATTGGTTATCACCTCGTCCAGCTTTTCGCTGTCATCTGAGGTCAGTGCGAATCTTCCCCTGCTTGTGTGGCTTGCAGCCAATCCCGGCTATTTCAAGACCAGTTTGTAAATCCCGCCGCCGATCATATCCGCGATGTAAATTTCACCCTGTTCATCTTCGCCAAAGCCGCTGATCATGAAACTCGTGCTGGTCAGCAGCACCTGTTCCCAGGTATCCCCATCCGTTTGCAGTCCCCAGATGCTCCCGCTGCAAAAATCTCCAAAGATATACACGCCTTCCAGGGCGGGAATTTCATCGCCCCGGTACACATATCCCCCGGTAATGGAGCAATTCGGAGAAGAGGAATTCGGATAAACATGCACTGGCAGGGTTAACCCATTTGGATCGCAGAAAACTGATCCATAACATTCTTTCCCTTCCAGGGTGTTCCAGCCATAATTTTGGCCACCGGGGCTGCCTGCTGGCTGGTAATTGATCTCCTCCCAGCGATCCTGGCCGACATCGGCGATGTAAAGATCACCGTTTTCACGGTCAAAGGAAAAGCGCCAGGGGTTGCGCAAACCCAGAGCCCAAATTTCGGGGCGATATCCGGGATCGTCGAGAAAGGGGTTGCTTGCAGGGATCAAATAGGCGGTTGGGTAGTTAATCCCTGCGCCATTGAGGCAATTGAAATCCCAAATGATCGTGTTCAATCCCGAGCCGGGTTTGTAAATGCTGGCTTCCATTTCGACATCAATCCGCAGCAGCTTGCCATTTAATGAAGCAGGGTTCTGAGCGTTTCCAAGGGGGTCACCGCCGCCGCCGCCATCACCGACACCGATATACAGGTAACCATCAGGTCCAAAAGCCAATTGTCCCCCATTGTGGTTCTGGTATTGCGGGTGGGGGAGCGTTAAAACCTGTTCTTCGGAATTGGGGTCAGCCAGGTTGGGGTTTTCGGTGGTAAAAAACCGAGAAAGAACGTTGTCGCCAGTGCGCATGGTGTAATAGACATAAAAATAGCCTTTTTTGGCATAATCAGGTGGAAAAGCCAGTCCAAGCAAACCTTGTTCATTCCCGCCACTCGAAGCGGGGGAAGCAACCCGGTCTCGGATGTCTAAAAAGGGTGTCTCAACCCGTTGAGCTTCCAGGATCAAGATTTGTCCCTGTTGCTCAACGATAAACAGGCGCCCGCTGCCATCCGCGGCGTGAGCAATGCCAACCGGTCGCTCCAGTCCGGATGCCACCAGCAAGGGTGAAATTTCAGGTAAATTCGATTCATCTTGGGCGAAAGCCGGCAGTTGGGGCAGGAGCAGGGCAAATATTCCTGTGCCAACCACCGCGCTGATGAGTATGAATGCAATCACCCATCGTATTTGTGTTTTAGCAAAACTGAATGGCTTGATCATCTTAGTGTCCTTAATTAAATTTCCGAGCATATAAGATAATTATAGTCTTAATTATCATATATACCAAAACTTTGATAGGGACAGGGCTTGCCCTTCTTTCCTGTGCTTGATGGAGAATCAGGCCCCCCTTTGCGCCAAAATATTCCGGGAATCTTCACGCTTGAAGAGCAGTCCCGTCAGTCTCTGTTTGCCGGGTTGGGAAATAAAAAATACCCTCGGTGCGATTCGAACGCACAACCTACTGCTCCGCAAGCAGTTGCTCTGTCCATTAAGCTACGAGGGCATCACTCAGAATTTAAATTCTATTCCATATACCGTTGCCGGTCAAGGGCAGCGCCGAGAGGGGTGTAAGAAATCTGTTAAAAGGTGCGGTGTACGCTTGCCAATCGATTTGAAGGGGACTATAATTTTTTTGGTTAACAAACAGGAAGTTAAAAATGCCTACTTATACCTATCATTGCGAAAATTGCGGCGTGCGCTTCGACCAGTTTCAGAAGTTCACCGATGGTCCCCTGACAGTCTGTCCGGAGTGCAACGAGCCGGCTTTGCGGAAAGTTTACCAACCCGTGGGAATTGTGTTCAAAGGTAAGGGTTTTTATGCAACGGACAACCGATCGCCCTCTGGTCAAACCTACCATAGCGATCGGGAGGATTCAGGAAAAAAGGAAACCGAGAGCAAACCAGAATCCAAACCTGAGGCCAAGGCTGAAAAAGCAAAGCCATCTGAAGCTTGAGAACCAATTTATTAAATAATAAGAGAGGCTGCCTCAAAAGGCAGCCTCTTTGTTGATTAAGTGGATCCATCCCCCTCACTGCACCAAAGTTCAAATTTCTAATCCCAGATTCCTAAACTCTGCAACTCATTGTTTGCCACCCACCAGCCGGGATGCCATTTCAGGGCTGTACGGAAGTCTTCAATCGCGCCATTGGTGTTGCCCAACGCCAGGCGGGCGCGCCCGCGCCACACCCAGGTCTCCTCAATCGCTGGCTCGGCGGACAACCCCAAAACAGCATCAGCCAGATTGATCACATCCTGGTAACGCCCGGTGTAATAATAGGCGTAATATGCACCGGTTGAATACCAGAACAAACGATAGGGACGTGGGTAAATCTCCTCGTATACCTCAAAGGCTGTATCAAAAGCCTGGGCAGCGCCGTAATAATCGCCAAGATTCGCCAGGCTGGAACCGTAATTATGCCAGCCAAAAAACAGTTCACGCCCGCTGAGGAAGTCGATCTCTGCGCGGGCTTTTTCGGCAGCATACTGCAGGTTGTAGGCTTCATCAGCCTGCGGTCCGAGGAGTTCAAGCACCCTGGCTTCCTGCTCCGGTGGATAGGTGATGATATAGATGTAATTAAAAGCCTGCCAATGTCGCTCAATCCGCTCAAAACTATAGGTCGCATTTGGGATGCCAGGGTAGGTATCCTGCACGGTAAACACTTCCCGGTTGTCATCATATCCGGTGATGACATTGTAATGCCCCATCCAGCCAAATTCAGTGATCTCCTCATAATAGCCGCGCTCAATCAACACCGGGAAGCCCGCGGCAATAAATCGTTTAATCACCTCAAGGTCGCCGCCATAACGAACAACCGCGTTCAGGTGAGTATGAACGCGCACGAACTCAACCATCTCGTAGGGCATGACGTTGCGGTCCTTGGAGTTTGGGCGCACCACGGCTGCGATATCGGTCTGGTCGCCATCCCAGCCCCAGAAACTAAGCGCCACCGACAGGTTCGCCGGTCCGCAGTTGTTAAAGAGCTGTTTATCGTAAACGAAGCCTTCTAGTTCAACGGCGGAGGGAATCGGTGTTGCGGTAGGCGTAGGGGTTTGAGTTTCCGTTGGGGTTGGAGACACAAAATTTGTGGGCGTTGCTGAAGGCTCCACAGTCGCCGTGGGAGGAGCCTCAGTGGCAGTAGGCGTCAGCTCCATAGCCGACATTTCTTCCTTCTGCCCCGGGATGAAAACCATCTCATCAGGGGGATTGAAGAAATAATAGATCTCAGCGCGCAGCAGCGAGAGCCGCCAGGAAAGCCGGCTGTGTACCGGAGGAAGAAAATAAATCGCCAACAACAATGCGCTTGAGGCAATGGCAATCATCAAGACCATTAAGATCTTGTTCAGCTTGGGGTTTTGCATAAATGGGATTATATCCTTTTACTAAATTTATGCATATCAAAGGAAGCTGACGCCCGGAGTGAAGCGGGTAATGGCGTCTGAGATTTATCGAGCAAACCGGTTACCTCAGGGACTGACCCCCAATTTGTCCAGTTCAGTCAACGCCGCGTCCCAGCCCGGGTGATATTTGAGAGCCGTGCGAAAATCCTCGATCGCGCCAGCCGTGTCGTCCAACGCCAGGCGGGCACGCCCGCGCCATAACCAGGTCTCTTCGATTTCCTGTACGCCGGTATTGACAATGGTGAAGGTTGCCAGGTCAATTACATCCTGGTAGCGACCTGTGTAATAATAGGCTTCGTATGGGCCAGTTTGATACCAGGTCATCCGCCAGGGACGCGCCGCTGATGGGATGGTGGGGTAGACCACATGATAAGCGTGGTCATAGGCTTGGGCAGCGGCAAAATAATCACCCAGGTTCACTCGGCTGGTGCCCAGGTTGAACCAGGCGAAGAATAAATCGCGCCCTTCAAGCTCGTTAATGGCATCCTGTGCAATCTCCTCAGCGCGCTGGTGATTGAAGTGAGCATCGGCATGCGCACCAAGGATCGACAGGACTTCCAGCTCGCGTTCAGGCGGGAAAATGACCACGTAGATATGGTTGAACGCCCGCCAGTAGCGGTAATGATCGGCGTAAGCCAGGGGATAATCCGCCATAATAAAAGAATCCTGCAGGATGAACCTCTCGCGGCTGTCATCATAACCCGTGATGACGCCGTAATGCCCGGTCCAATCCTCATTCGGACGAACATCGCCCATATCACGCTCGATGATCACGGGAAACCCAGCAGCAATGAACTGCTTGAGGATGTGTGTATCGCCGCCCGAGCGCACCAGCGCATCCAGATCGGTGTGGATTTTTACAGCTGCAGCCATTTCCTCGGGCGTGATGTTGCGGTCATCCGGATGCGGACGCAGCCAGGGACGGGTTGTGTCCTGATCGCCTGACCAGCCCCAATAGGATAGGGCCATGGCTAGGGTGACTGGACCACAGTTGTTCATCTTCTGGTATTCATGGCGCACCCCTTGCAGAGTGACGCTGTCGGGAATGGCGGTTGGAGTGATGGTGGGAATCAGCGTCTCCGTTGAGGTGGGGGTCATCAACACGGTGGGCGCCAATGAGGGTTCACGTGTGGGAGTTAATGACGACGGCATGGCGGTTAATGTCATGGAGACGGTCGCGTCCATTTCTTCCTGCTGCCCCGGTGAAAAGATCACCTTACCGGGAGGATTAAAAAAGTAAAACACCTTTGCACGCAGGCTGGACACCCGCCATGCCAGCCGTTCGTGCACGGGTGGCAGATAATACACCGCCAGCATCAACGCCAGCAGGGCAAAGGCGACCAAAATGCCCATCAGCAGCCGGGTTAATTTAGGATTGCGCATGGTGGGATTATAGCTACTTGCGGTCTTTAAGCAAACAAACGACCCAGCCGGTAACAACACACCTGGTTTCTGAACGAGAGATTATTAATTATATTTAACCTTGACAAACTTACTGAATTAGACTAATATCTAATTTGTAAATAATGTATTGATAAGCAAATTTAATCTGTGAGGAGAACTCATGAAACAACAACCTGAGATTTTGTGGGACAAAGGCAGTGCCTATGATCTATTTACCAGCCTGTATATTCTGCATCGGCCTGACGAGTATGGCTTGCGCCCTTCTTGGGCAGCGGGCGTGCGCTCGCGCTTGCCGATCCACTTGCGCGATGCCTTAGAGCGAACCCAGGTGGTGGTCTTCGTCCCATTGCCGTGGCTGCATTCGCTCCCTGAGCCAAAGGATGCAGCCACCGCCCTGGAAGCACTCAAAGCTCTTTCACCGGGGGAGCGTTTACCTGCACTTGTATTTGCAGACAAAACCGATCAACGCGAGTTGGAACACAAGAACTACCTCTTATCGATAAACGGCAAACAACGCATGACGGCTCGAATCGAAAGACAAATCACATCTTATCTCCCCGATCATTTCCGCGTAACCAAGGAATACTCGCGCACCGTCTTTGAAGCCTGGGCTGATCGTGAGCAGTTCGGGAATGACCTGGTCCTTGCCCTCGAAGCTTATATCAACAATTTTTTCGGAGAGGAAGAAGTTCGGATCAAACCTGCCCAGGAGCAAGCCTTGAAAAACGCGCAAAACCTGTTCCGTGAGCATGATCTATTAACCGTGCTGGAGAACCTTTCAACCGGGGTGCGTATGGAATCCGTCAGTGAGCTTTCAACCCTGGTTATGGCGCCATCTTTTTGGGGTGCGCCCTTTGTGTTTTCTGATAAGTTAGACGATCAAACAGGCATCATCCTGTTCGGCGCTCGCCCGGAAGGAACAGCCCTGGTTCCAGGTCAACTGGTTCCAGATGAATTGCTGAATGCCTTAAAAGCGATTGCCGAACCCACCCGCCTGCGAATTCTGCATTATTTGCGTGAAAACGGTCCCTCCAGTCTCAGTGAACTGGCAACCATCCTGCGACTACGCCCACCCACGGTGATTCACCACCTGCAAAATCTGCGCCTGGCTGGGATGATCAACGTGACGGTTTCACCCAAGGCAGAACGTCGCTACGCCCTGCGCATGAGCGGTCTGGACACAACCATTTATCGACTGCGGACTTTCCTCTCCGGAGAGTAACTACATTTGAAGTCTCAGCAAAGACCGCCCCACAATCCTGAGGGAGTGGTCAGAACCTACATCAAACGCGTCCGCGCGTTTAGCCCCAATGCGCGGATTTATTTAATCAGCATCATCATCTATGGGGCAGGATTCGGTGTTCATCGCATCCTGTTCAATTTTTTCCTACGCAGCCTGGGTTATGATGAAACCTTTATGGGGCTGCTCTCGACGGTCAACAGCATGACCGTGCTGATTTCCGCCCTGCCCATTGGCTATTTAGCCGACCGATTGGGGCGAAAGTCTTCCCTCGTCCTTGCCGTCCTGTTGACCGGCGCATCCATCATATTCATGGTGGCCTTCCCCTCTACGGGCATCCTGATTGTCACAAACATCCTGATGGGCATCGGTTCCAGCTTGGGCGCCGTGGTCAGCGGCCCGTTTATGATGGAAAACAGCGGTGAAGAGGAGCGCACCTACCTGTTCAGCATGCAATCAGGCCTGCAGATGGCCGCCAATTCTGCTGGCGATTGGTTGGGCGGCTATTTACCCTCCTGGTTTGGCAAAATTTTCAATGTGTCTGCTGTCAGCTCTTCAGCGTACGCCTGGGCAATTGGCATGGCGGGCGTGTTGGTGATCAGCACGGTCATTCCCCGCCTGATGCTGAAAGGGGACAAAGAAACACATGAAAACCGCGCCGCCTTCGCACCGATTGCCTTTGGCCGGAAACACCCGGGGTTGCTGGCCAAGTTGTTATTACCCATGTTTGTCACCTCGATTGGCGCCGGGTTAATTATGCCCTTCATGAATATTTTCTTCAGCAACGTACACCAGCAGCCTGACCGGGTGATTGGCGCGCTGATGGCCTGGGGGTCTTTAGCCATGGGAGTGGGCCTGATCCTCGCCCCGGTTTTTGCGGATCGCTATGGCAAGATTCGTGTGGTGGTCTTCAGCCAGGCAATCTCAATTCCTTTTTTGATCATGCTGGGCTTCTCACCCATGTTTTGGATGAGCGCAGTCGCGTATTTCGTCCGCCTGACCCTGATGAATATGAGCACCCCCGTCTACCAAACTTTTGTGATGGAGCAAGTTGACGCCGATTCCCGCGCCATGGTAGCCAGCCTCAACAGCATGGTCAACAGCTTTGGCCGAGCGTTCAGCCCGGTGCTCAGCGGGTGGGCACAGGTGAACTATGGTTTTGGCCCGCCTTTTTTAGGCACAATTTTCACCTATATCATCGCTATTTGGATGTATTATGCGTTCTTCCTGCGCGGGAAAAAGCGGGCTATCTGAAATTGTGACCGGTCAATAGGACACAAATCAGCACCCAAATTATAAATCATCCCTCAATAACACCAGGGGCATAAGGGCTTGCCATCGGCGTGAGCCTGGCAAGGTGGTAAAATCAGTCCATGATCAGAAAGTTGTTATGCACATAAAATCTAAAGCATTTCGCTGGGTCCTGGGCGGTTTGGGGGCCTTCTTTATCCTGTGCAGCCTGGTCATCACCCTGGTTGAGCACAACCGGTTCGAAAGCCAGCCGCTCCTGTTTCCGGCGGGCAGCCGCGTCGCGGGCGTTCCCGTTGGCGGCCTGGACGCTCCATCCGCCCAGGCCAGGCTGGCTGAGTTCTACGCCCTCCCCCTGGTGTTAACCATCGATGGCAGCACCATCCACGCCGACCGGCAGACCCTGGGCTTCACCTTCGACGCGCAGGCTCTGGTTGCTGAAGCCGCCACCCAGGTTGACCGGGGCCGGTTTTGGGATTATTTACAGGGCCGGAACAAGCCTTCAACGCCCATTGAGGTCTCTCTTGCCGCCAGTGTAGCTACAGAACAGATCCATGCTTTTCTGCAGAACGAAATTGTGCCGCGTTATTCCCGTCCTGCTACTCAGGCTAGTCCCATCCTCAACACAACGAACTTCTCTGTTGGCGAACCCGGTACAAGCCTGCGGGTTGACCGGGCGGTCACCGATATTCATGCAGCTTTGCTCAACCCTGCCCAAACCGCGGTTGAACTGCTGCTGACAGAAAGCGCTCCTGAGCCGGCAGATATTGAAGCGCTGAAAACCTTCTTGAGGCACAATATCGACTGGATCGGGTTTAATGACCTGGCGGAGGTTTATTTGCTCTCGATGAGCTCTGGGCAGAGCATCCATTTTGCCCAACGTCGCGGCGAGTTCGTTGTCCCGGATATTGCCTACACCGCCGCCAGCACCATCAAGATTCCGATTATGGTCTCAGTCCTGCGGCAGACCGACGAACCCACCCCGCAGGCGGTGGTGAACTTGCTTGAGCGAATGATTGCCTTCTCCGAAAATCCGCCTGCAGATACGCTCATGTCTGCATACCTGGACGAGGTGCGCGGCCCGTTGATCGTCAGTGAGGACCTGGTCGAGCTGGGCATGGAGAACACCTTCCTGGCCGGGTATTTCTACCTGGGCGCGCCGCTCTTACAACGTTTTGAAACGCCTGCCAACACCCGCACTGATATTTTCCTCAATCCGGATATCTATAACCAGACCGTTCCCTCAGAAGTCGGCCTGCTTTTGGGAGCGATCTACACCTGTGCGCAGGATGGAAGCGGTCTGCTCACTGAGACCTTTCCGGGAGAGATCACCCAGTCGGAATGCCAGTTGATGGTTGACATCCTGGCTGGTAACCGCATCGGGTTGTTGATCGAAGCCGGCCTGGGGAATGAGGCGAAAGTCGCCCACAAACACGGCTGGGTGCAGGACCTGGATGGTCAGTTGCGTTTTATCAGCGATGTGGCGATTGTCTTCTCACCGGGCGGTGATTACGTTGTGAACATTTTCCTTTATGATGCTGAACGAATGGATTTTGACCATGGCAATCGATTATTCGCCAGACTCTCGCAGACGGTTTATAATTTCTTTAACCTCGACGATCAAGTGTACTGGTGGTTTGATTAGATCATGAACGTGATTCTGACTCACGAACAAGCTGATATGGATGCCCTTGCCTCGCAGTTGGGCGCCTGGCTGTTGTTCCCGGATGCAATCCCCTTATTACCCCGCAGCATCAACCGCAACGGTCGGCGCTTCCTGGAGCAGTACGGTGCCGATCTACCCTATGTTGTCTACAAAGACCTGCCACGCGAGCCGGTAGAAACGCTCTTCCTGGTGGATACCCAATCTTTGGTCACCATCAAGGGGATGAGCAAAGATACCCGCATTGTGGTTTATGATCATCACCCCCAACGGGAAGACCTCAACCCGGAATGGGAGTGTCACCTGGTATCTTACGGAGCCAACACCAGCCAGATGGTGGCACGCATCCGTGAGCGGGGCATCACCCTGACCCACATCCAGGCAACAACATTAGCCCTGGGCATATATGAGGATACGGGCTCCTTCACCTATGGCTCTACGACCGCTGAAGACCTGCTGGCTGCCGGGTACTGTTTGTCCCAGGGCGCAGATATGGACATTGTCAACCGTTTTCTCTATCCGCCGCTAACATCAGGGCAGCGTAATCTTTATGAACGACTGCTAAGAGACCTTCATACTTTTCTCGTCGAAGATCAAACCATCATGGTGGCAAAAGCCGACGCCCTGGATGTTAAGGATGAAATATCCAGCGTGGCGCATAAAATGCGCGATGTATTCAACCCCGACGCGCTCTTGCTGCTGGTTGCCACCCAGCAGGGCATCCGCCTGGTGGCACGCTCAACCAGCGACCGGGTCAATGTTGCCGCCATTGCAGAAGCCATGGGGGGCGGCGGACACACGCGCGCCGCCTCAGCGTTGGTCAGGCCCGGAGGCTCTGCTGATAAAATCCAGCTCCTCCGGTTTCTTGACGAACAGTATTCCAGCATGATCTCTGGACTGGATCAACACGTTAAACCGGTGGTGAGCGTGGAATCGATCATGTCGAAAGACCCGCTGATCCTCTCTCCGGATACCCCGGTGCAGGAAGCCCATCGTTTGATGCAGCGTTATGGCTACGAGGGTTACCCGGTAGTCGAAGAGGGGCAGGTGGTCGGTTTACTTAATCGGCGCGAGGTGGACCGGGCTATCAGTCACGGGTTGGATCTACGCGTAAAAAGCTTGATGGCGGCAGGTGATGTGAAAATTACCCCGGATGCCTCGTTGGAAACCCTGCAAACCCTGATGGCTAAAACAGACTGGGGGCAGATACCTGTGGTCGCGCCGGATAGCGGCGAAATTATCGGGATTGTAACCCGCACAGACCTATTAAAGACGCTCAGCCCCGTGCTGGATGTGCCAACCCAGGAAGAGGTGGCCCAACAGCTGGTTCGGGTTGTCCCTCCCGCGCGCCTGGCGTTGTTACGCGCCCTGGCGGTTGAAGCAGATAAGGTCAACCTGCCGATATTTGTCGTTGGCGGCTTTGTGCGCGACCTGCTGCTTGACCATCCCAGCCTTGATTTTGACATTGTTGTGGAAGGAGATGCAATCTTCTTTGCCAACCGCCTGGCACACCGGTTTGGCGGCCGGGTACTCACCCATCATCGTTTTGGCACCGCAAAATGGATCATCGAGGAGGTTGCCGGAGAACTGAGCACAGCTCTCGGCATTAGTGACCAGGCTGAACTTTCAAACCTGCCTGAAAGCCTTGACCTGATTACCGCGCGTACTGAGTTTTATGAACAGCCTGCAGCCCTTCCCACCGTTGAGAGCAGCAGCATAAAAATGGACCTGCACCGGCGTGATTTCACCATCAACACCCTCGCCCTGCGCCTGGATGGGGAGCATTTTGGCAAAATTCACGATTATTGGGGCGGGCTGACCGATTTGCGTAAAGGGCGCATCCGCGTGTTGCATGCACTGTCCTTTGTTGATGATGCCACCCGCTTACTGCGAGCAGTGCGTTTTGAGCAGCGTTTTGGCTTTCAAATCGAGCCGCGCACCCTGGCCCTGATGGAAGAAAGCCTGCCCTTGCTCAAACGGCTCTCTGGTGCGCGTATCCGCCATGAGATTGCCCTTATCCTGGCAGAGCCTAAAGCCCCCGAAATGCTTTCCCGCCTTGATGAACTGGGAGTTTTGTTCGCCATCCACCCTGCCTTTCCCTGGGATGATGACATTCAAACCCAATTACACCAGCTCGACCACCTTGAAATTGAACCGTTTTGGGAACTGCCGGATGAATTTGACGGTCTGACCCTCAGGCAGATGCTTGGCGTCCTGGTATGGTTGGGCCGGCTGCCTGAGTCAGGTTTACGCTCAATTGCTTCAAGATTGCGCTGGAGAAGCGATTTCGTAAAATTGATGGTGGCAACCAGCAAGATCGTTCATAGCTTGCCCGGTTTGGTGGGTGCCACGCCCAGCCAGGTTGTGCTTGAACTGGAGAATTACCCCCGAACAGCGCTTTTCGCTGCCCAGTTGATCACCCCCGACGAGGACGCCCGTAGCGTGGTGCAGCAATTTGTGACCCAATGGGATCTGGTCACCCCGACCATATCCGGGGATGATCTGCGTGGGATGGGTTTGCGCCCCTCCCCGGTCTTTGGACATATTCTGTCATCTTTACGCGCCGCCTGGCTGGATGGTTCAGTCCGGAACACCGAAGAAGAGCGGGCTTTGCTTCAAAAATTACTGGCTGACGCTGCCTCTGACGAACGCCATTCGTAACACGATCATGACCTCCAACGCTGGTACAGAAACCGTATTCCCGTTAACAGACCTGTTCATCCGCCAGGTGACCCGCGCGGATCTGCCCGCCCTTGAATGGGATGGGGAATATTGGAAGTTCAGAGAAGTGTTCGCAGATTTATTTAACCGCAGCCTAGGCGGGAATGTTTTGCTGTGGATTGTCGTGAGCCCCGGTGGAGATGTGATTGGCCAGGCCTTTGTCACCTTGAGAAGCGGAGATCGAGATGCGGCGGACGGGAAAAACCGCGCCTATGTCTTTTCCTTTCGGGTCAAGGAGAAATGGCGCAATCGAGGTGTAGGCAGCAAACTGATGAAATTCATCGAATGCGACCTCCGGCAGCGCGGATTCCGTTACGTCACCCTCAACGTTGCCAAAGACAACCCGGGCGCATTACGTTTATACAGGAGCATGGGCTACGAAATCATCGATTCATGCCCGGGTCTCTGGTCGTATCGAGATCCGGATGGCATCATCCATCATGTAACTGAGCCCTCCTGGCGGATGCTGAAAAGCCTCTCTGGGAAAGAATCATGAGAACAAAATTCCGAACACCATTGGTCGCAGGTAGGGGCTTTAATGTGGTATAGTTTACAGCGCTGTCCAAAAATTGATGCTCACAAAACAGGCATCAGATGATACGGGTCAGCATCTTTTAATCATGGAGTGAAGATGATGAAGAAAAGCGTCCTTGCACTGATAGTGATCCTGATCCTTCTATGCGGCTGTCAAAGCCAAGAAGAAGCCGAACCCGCCGCACTCGAAGGAGAACCCTTTGCGATTTACCTGCTGGCAGATTCACAGATTACAAGCCCCGACCTGAAAAATTATGCGCTTGACAAGATTCCTTTGAATGCGCTGCCCATCCTCAAAACGGATGACCTGGTCAGTTATGACTGGGAGCACCACGGGATCAACCTTACAGAGCAAGCTTATGCGAGGCTGATCGCCCTTTTTTATAGCGGCCTGCCCTCCGCTGGTGTGCCTTTTGTGATGGTCGCCTATCAGGAGCCGATCTATGCCGGTGGGTTTTGGACGCCCTTGTCGACCCTGAGTTTTGATGGGGTCGTGATTTTGCAGCCCTTTGACCCGGCCGGGCAGACCCTGTATATCCAACTGGGCTTTCCTGATGAGGGCGCTTTCACGGGAGTAGACCCGCGCGATAACCTCCGCTTACAGCAAGCCCTCCAAGATGCGGGGCTGATCCGGGAGTAGAGGATTGGTGCGTTGATTTAGCCGGGTTGTCCTGCGGCTCAATAAATGGGCCCCCCAGAAATTAGAGATTGCGCATGCATCCATCAAAACTGCACAACCCTGATCCATACAACTATAAGAACGTCCGGAAAAACGACCGCGGCACCCGAACCCCGATTTCCATTCTCCCACCTACTACGGACTGCTCGCTAATTTAAATAATAAATGACCCTCCGGAGACTCGAACTCCGAACCAATTGATTAAGAGTCAACTGCTCTGCCAGTTGAGCTAGAGGGCCATGTGAAAGTCACATTATATCACACTCCTTTTAGAAATTTAAGCTATGGTTTGATTAAACTTCTAACTCCGCCTTCGTTAATCCACGCGAGGATTGCGATCAATCTTTCTCAATGCTTTATTAACAGTACCCCCAAAAAATTGACTTTACCCGGTCTGCATGCTAAAATTTTTTATTGAAATGCAACAGGTTGAGGGCTGGCGACGATTACAGGTCTTATCAAGACTGATTTTTTGGAAGAAATTATCTTTTTCTCTGCCCTGATCGGCCTGGTACCGCAGGGTTATAGTTCATAAAAGCCCTGGCTGTTAATTTTGACTTCAAATGGGAAAACCCATTTTTTAAAAAATATGATCAATCAACCGCTATTTTTCGGTTGGTAAAGGAACGGATTTTAATGAGTAAAAATAAAATATTAAGGATCATCCCAATTGGTGGGCTTGGTGAGGTTGGAAAGAATATGACCCTCTACGAATACGGGAATAATATCCTGATCGTAGATGCTGGCATTATGTTCCCGGAAAATGATATGCTCGGAATAGATTATATTATTCCCGATTTTGAACACTACCTCAAAGACAAGCGCGACCAGGTGCGCGGCATTATCTTCACCCATGGTCATGAAGATCATATCGGGGCGGTTCAGCACCTGTTAGAGATGGTCAACGCACCGATCTATGCCACCAAACTTACCCTGGGCCTGCTGGAGGTCAAGCTCAACCGTTACGGGATGCTGGCGAAAGCGGACCTGCGACCTGTAAACGCCGGCGAACAGATCAGCATTGGCCCGTTTACCGTCGATTTTTTCCATGTTTGCCACTCGATCCCCGATGGCGTTGGATTGGGCATTGAGACGCCCGCCGGCCTGGTGGTGCACACCGGCGACTATAAATTTGACCATACGCCGGTTGACAACTGGCCCACAGATTATGCCAAACTGGCTGAATTTGCCCAGCGGGGCGTCCTGGCGCTGCTGGCGGATTCCACCAACGCCACTGAGCCGGGCTGGACGCCCTCCGAGCGTACGATTGAGGGAGCCCTTGACCAGGTCTTTGACGCTGCTAAAGGACGCATCCTTGTGGCCACCTTTGCCTCACTGATTTCACGCATGCAGCAGGTAGCTGATGCTGCCGAACGTCATGGACGCAAAATTGCCTTTACAGGTCGCAGCATGGTGGAAAATATGAATATGGCCCGCACGCTGGGCTATGTGGACTTTCCCGAGCGGCTCGTGATCACCCTTGAAAAATCCCTGTCCATGCCTGATAACCAGGTCGTGTTGATGTGCACGGGTTCCCAGGGTGAACCCCGTTCAATTATGGGGCGCCTTGCCAACGGTACGAATCGCAAGTTCGACATTCGCGAAGGCGATACCATCGTTCTTTCGTCGCAACCCATCCCCGGCAATGAAGAGCCCGTCTATCGCACCATCAACCAGCTCTTCCGTCGTGGCGCCGATGTGGTTTATGAAGCCATTGCACCCATCCATGTCTCTGGACATGCCAGCCAGGAAGAGATCAAATTGCTTCTACACCTGGTGAGACCCAGGTATCTGATCCCCATTCATGGTGAACTGCGGATGCTCAAGCAGCATGCCAAGCTGGCAAAAGAAGTCGGTATGCCCAAAGAAAATATTTGCGTGGTTGAAAATGGTCAGATCATCGAGCTGGTGAACGGCGAACTGCGACTGGCAGAGCGCATTCCGGGAGACTATATTTTCGTCGATGGCAGCGGTGTGGGCGATGTGGATCGCAGCATCGTCAGGGAGCGAGAAAGCCTTGCCCAGGACGGCATCGTTGTGGTTAACCTGGTCATTGATGATCAAACCGGTCAGCTCAATGGAGACCCACAGATCATCACGCGCGGCTTCATCCTGATGGATGAGATGCAACCCATGCTGGATGAGTTGAAAAAGAGGATTCAGGAAACCCTCCGAGCATCAGACGGCAACCTTGAAGGCCAGGTGCTGCGTGCGGTGAAGTCTTACCTGTACGAAGAGACCAAGCGCAACCCTTACATTGTCGTCAATATCAACCGGATTTAGGTCAGCCATAAAACCCAACAGCGCAATGGTTGTACACTGCGCTGTTTTTTTTAACTGAACCATTTTGCCGCCAGTACTTCAAGAGCGTCTCTTGTCATGATGCACAAAGGTCCCCTGAAACTATCCAGGAGCCTCGACCCACCCGAAAACCCCGAACCTTAACAAATGACCGCTGTCTTTAAAAATAAAACTTGCTCCTTTCGAGGTACAGTCTTAAAATACTGCCCTTTTTAAGGCTATCGGGGTGAAAATGAAATCTGTCGTGCTATAATGATTTACACTTGTCAGCGTCCTGGGAATTTCAGCAGGGACGCAATTTTTAACCGGTTTGTTAACCCGCGTTTATGACCATGTCTTTTGTTCATCTTCACGTTCACTCGACATATTCCATCTTAGATGGATTCAGCCAGATCAAACCTTTGGTGGCGCGGGTGAAGGAACTGGGGATGCCCGCCGTCGCGCTGACGGACCATGGTACCATGTTTGGCGCTATGGAATTTTTCCACGCGGCTGTTAGTGAGGGCGTCAAACCCATTATCGGCCTGGAGACCTACCTGGCTGCCCGCGGGATGGCGGAGCGTGACCCCCTGCGTGATAAGCGCGCCGCCCATTTGCTCGTGCTGGCAGAAAACATGCAGGGTTATCAAAACCTGTTGAAAATTGCTTCTGCATCGCAACTGGAAGGCTTTTATTATCGTCCGAGGATCGATCGCGCTTTTCTGCAAGCGCACAACGAGGGGTTGATCGTGACCTCGGGCTGCCTTTCCGCTGAGATTCCCCGCGCATTGCTGAACAACGAAATCGAACTGGCTGAACAACATCTCAAATGGTACCTGGATGTTTTTGGCCGGGACCGTTTTTTTATTGAACTTCAACAACACCCGGTGCACGGTCTGGATCAGGTCAACAAGACATTGATCGAATTTGGCGAAAGCTATGCCCTTGGCTTTATTGCTGCAAACGATGTGCATTACATTCGACCCGAAGATGCCCGCTTGCAGGATATCCTTCTCGCTATCCAAACCGGCAGTCTGATCAGCGATCCCAACCGAATGCGCATGGACGGCAATACCTATTATTTGCGAACACCGCAGGAGATGGAGCAACTGTTCGGCCACGTCCCTGGCGCGATCGAGAATACGTTAATGATTGCTGAACGCTGCAACGTTGACCTGAGCCACACCGGTTACCACCTGCCGCTGTTCACCGTTCCCGAAGGCTACACCGCCGCCAGCTACCTCAAATATCTGTGCGAGGAGGGTGCGAACCGGTTTTATGGCGAGGATATCCAGGATGAGCGCATCCGCCAGCGCCTGGATTATGAGCTGGATGTGATTCACAGGATGGGCTTTGACACTTATTTTTTAATCGTGTGGGATTTGTGTCAGCATGCTCAAGAGCGAGGCATCTGGTATAACGCACGTGGATCTGTGGCAGGTTCACTGGTGGCTTATCTGCTGGATATCAATTTAATCGACCCGATTGAACACGATTTGATGTTCGAGCGCTTCTTGCAAAGAGGTCGCGTGAGCATGCCGGATATCGACCTGGACTTTCAGGACGACCGCCGGGCTGAGATGATGCAGTACTGCGCGGAAAAATATGGTGAGGATAAGGTTGCCCAAATCATCACCTTTGGCACGATGGGGGCGCGCGGTGCCATCCGTGATGTTGGTCGCGTGATGGATGTCCCCATCCCCGAGGTTGATAAAGTTGCCAAACTGATCCCGGCTATTCCGGGTAAACCTGTTACCATCCAGGAAGTTTTACGCGATTCCGGAGAACTGCAAGCGCTCTACCAATCCGGTGGATTTTATCGTGAGTTAATCGATACCGCCAGCCAAATGGAGGGAACCGTACGCAGTGCAGGCACCCATGCTGCCGGGGTGATCATCACCGACAAGCCGCTTGTGGAGTACGTGCCCCTGCACCGCCCGACCAGCCAGAGCGAAGACAACCCGGTCAACATCATCACCCAGTACGAGATGTCGGCGATTGATGACCTGGGTTTATTGAAGGTTGACTTTTTGGGCCTGGTCACCCTGACGGTCATGGCGCGCGCCTGCGAACTGATCCTGAAACGACATGGTAAAAGCTTTGACTTGCGCTCCATTCCGATTGATGATCCAAAGGTGTTTGAATTCATCAGTCAGGGGCATACCACGGGTTTATTCCAGTTGGAAGGTTCGGGCATGACCCGCTACATTACAGAGATGAAACCCCGTGAACTGGCGCATTTAATTGATATGATTGCCCTTTATCGGCCGGGTCCCATGCAATTTATTCCCAAGTACATTAACTGCATGCACGGCAGAGAGCAGCCAACATATACACATCATGCGCTTGAACCAATCTTAAAAAGCACCTTTGGCATTCCCATCTACCAGGAGCAGATTATGCAGGCAGCCATTCATATTGCTGGCTATGAACCCAGCGATTCGGACCGCCTGCGCAAAGCAATCGCCAAAAAGGAGAAAGGCAGCCTGGAAGATCATCGCAATGCCTTTATCGAGGGGGCGATGCGGCACAGCCAGCTCAGTGTGGAAGAAGCTGAATTGATCTTTCACGACTGGGAAGAATTTATCAGTTACGGATTCAATAAAAGCCATGCAGCCGATTATGGCGTGATCGCTGTGCGAACGGGATACTTGAAATATCACTACCCGGTTGAATTTATGACCGCCCTGCTCTCAGCCTGGAAAAACGATGTGGGCAAGGTAGCTACCTATGTGGCAGACTGCCGTTCACTGGGGATTGACGTTTTGCCGCCTGATATCAATACCAGCGGATTCGACTTCAGCATTGAAGACCGAGAAAACGGCTCGCCGGCTATCCGTTTTGGATTGGGCGCTATCAAGAATGTCGGTTCACACCCAGTTGACCTGATCATAGAAGCACGGCAATCCGGACCTTTTTCAGACCTGACGGATTTCGCCCACCGCGTCGACCTGCGCCAGGTGAGTCGTCGACCCCTTGAGTGCCTGATCAAAGTTGGCAGCCTGGATTCCTTTGGCTCACGGCATGCCCTGTTAAACAGTTTGGATAGTATTCTGGCGTTCAGCAGCAGCTATTTCCGAGCCAAGGAAGCCGGTCAGATGATGCTGTTCGGTGTCTCAGAACAGGTTAGTTCTGCTATTGAACTGGTAGAACCGCCGTATTCAAACAAGCACGAAGAACTCATTTGGGAACGAGAGCTGATCGGACTGTACGTTTCTGATCATCCTCTCAGCGCTTATCAGAAAACCCTCACAGAGCGGGTGACCCACTTCTCTTACCAGCTTGTCGAAGCAGGAGAAAAAGAAGCGGTGATTGTTGCCGGAATGGTCAATCGATTTCGGCAGCACCAGACGAAAAAGGGCGACAGCATGGGTTTTGCCACCCTGGAGGATTTGTTTGGACAGATTGACCTGGTGATCTTCCCGAAAGTGTGGGAAAGCGTCTATCACGTGTTGAATATGGACCAGGTGGTTCTGGCAGAGGGCCGGGTGGATTCAGCCCAGGGCGAGCCCAAAGTCCTGGTGGATACCCTTACGCCAATCTCACTGCATGAACTGAGCCTCGACCAGCCAGACAGAAATCAAGAACCAGCCTTTGATCTGCATGACGATTTGCTGGAGGACTTTTTGCCGGATTTGCCACCAGCAGACCTGCTGCCGACTGCTCCTGACGACGATCTGCCGCGAGAAGATGGTTTTCATCCCCCTGAAGATATTGCGCCACCGGCTGAGAACCCGGCGACAGAAGACCGTGAAACTGGGGAAAATGATCTTGACGCGTCCCAACCAGAAGAAAAAAACGAACCTGTTGCGAAGCAGCTTCAACAGTCTGCTTCCAGCCAGGGAGGAAAGTTGCGTGAACAACCCCCTCAAAAGCCTTTTCATGTTCTGAGCCTGTCTCTGCCAAAACCGGATCCGCTACCGCACACGGATCAGAAACCGCGCTGCATCACCCTCACGCTCAATTCCTGCGGCGATAAGCAGCAGGATGTCCGCCGGATGCGCCGCATTCATGATATCCTGGTTTCGCGACCCGGTCGCGACCGCTTTTCCTTTCGGGTGAGGGAAAATGGCTTTTTGTACGAGATCAGTTTCCCCAACGTCACCACAGGTTTAACAGATACCCTGATCCAGAAATTACAGGTTTTTTTGGGTGATCAAAATATCGATATTACTCAGCAACCCTGAGCAGGGCTTTTTAGAAAATTAAAAACTTCGACCAGCATCCATCTGATTCCGCCAGGGTTTGAGCCGGACCTTATTTACTAACATGAACTTATTCGGTAAAATCCAATCAGAATAACTCACTGATTAATGGATGAAGTATGCCACCCTTCAATATCGACCTGAATCCGGTAACTTTTATCACCGTGGACGCCATTGGGCAGCCCGGGGAACGTGTCTTTTACCTGCAGGGCAGAAGCCATGACCAGGTCGTCACGTTACTGGTGGAAAAATACCAGATCCAGACCCTGGCGCTGGCGATTGAAAACCTGATGATGGAATTGCAGGAAAAAATAGCAGGCCTGTCCGAGGCATCGCCAAGCTACGATGAAAACGAGATGATGCTTGATCCCCCGCTGGACCCATTATTTCGCGTAGGAGAACTCAGCCTGGGCTACCAGCCTGATGACGATAAGCTGGTGTTGATTGCCAATGAAGTTCCTACCATGATGTCCGAATCGGAAGATGAGCTCAGCGAAGTGCGCTTCTGGTGCACCCGCTCTCAGTTGTGGGCGCTGGGACGCTGGGGAATCGAGCTTGCCAGCCGCGGACGTCCGGTGTGGCCATCCACCGGTGAGCCTATCCTTCCACCGGGTGAATTCTCTCCCAAGAATAACGGTCATAAAACCACCCCTTGATGCCGATCTTAAAATGAATCAAACCCTCACCCTGTCAGCGTTGCAGCAAGGCACCCTGCACCTGGAAGGCCAGTTCATTTACGGTTCCAATTACACCTTCATGGTGTTGTGCCAGCACAGCGGCGAAACCTTAAAAACCGTCTATAAACCCTTGCGCGGTGAGCGCCCTTTGCCGGATTTCCCCATAAGCACCCTCGCCCGGCGAGAAGTTGCTGCTTACCGGGTCAGTGAAGCGCTGGGGTGGGGCCTGGTTCCGCCGACGATTTTCAGGGTTAAAGGGGCGCCCCTGGGACCGGGCTCGCTGCAGTTATTCATTGACCACGACCCTGAACACCACTATTTCAATTTCAATCAGAAACAACGAATACACCTGCCCAGGGTGATGCTTTTCGACATTTTGATCAACAATGCCGACCGCAAAGCCGGTCACCTGCTGATCAGCCTGGAAGGTCAGCTGTTCCTGATCGATCATGGGCTCAGCTTCCACACGGAGGATAAGCTCCGCACAGTCGTTTGGGACTATGCCGGGCAACTGATTCCACCTGAGCTGTGCCTGGATCTTGCCAGGGTCGTGCCAGAAGCCTCTCCTGGGGGCAGCCTTTTTTCAGCTTTGCGGCCGCATTTGCAGCCAGATGAAATTGCTGCTCTGCAAACGCGCGGGCAGGCGCTTTTAGATCGTGGTCAATTCCCCCTTCCCCCGGAGGATCGCCGGGCTTATCCCTGGCCGCTGGTATAATCAGTTTGCTATGAAAACACATCAATCAAATATGCTTATTGTTCATAACGCAGGTCAAATCCTGACCCTGGTGGGCGGACCGCAACGCGGTCACACATTGGGGAGTCTCGGCATTTTGGAAAACGGTGCTGTGGTCATTCAGTCCGGTCAGGTCCTGGCTGTCGGGAAGAGCGATTCGCTGCTTACCGCGTATCCCACTGCTGAGCGCTATGATGCGGGCGGCAGGGTGGTCATGCCTGGGTTTGTGGATCCCCATACCCACCTGGTGTGGGCTGGAGATCGGGCTGACGAATTCTCACTGCGCCAGCAGGGAAAGCCCTACATGGAAATCCTGGCCATGGGCGGTGGGATATTGTCTACGGTGAGGGCGACCCGTGCGGCATCGGTGGCGCAGCTTGTGACAGAGACTCGGCCGCGAGCCCTGGCAGCTTTTAACCATGGGACAACCACGATGGAAGTTAAGACCGGCTACGGGCTGACCCTCGAAAGTGAGATCAACCAACTGCGGGCGATTGTGGCGCTTGACCAGGAAGGCCCGCTGGAGCTGATTCCCACCTTTATGGGCGCGCATGCCGTGCCGCCTGAATATCAGAACCAACCCGATGATTATGTAGATTTGCTGTGCCAGGAGATGCTCCCCGGAATCTACGCCTGGTGGCAAAGCGAGGTCCCGCATCTGCCCCTGCCCTTTGTGGATGTGTTTTGTGAGCGCGGCGCCTTCGACCTGGCTCAATCTCGCCGTATTTTGGAAACAGCCCGGGATGTGGGGTTTCCGCTGAAAATTCACGCCGATGAATTTGAGAACCTGGGCGGTGCAGCCCTGGCCGCCGCGCTCGGGGCTGTTTCTGCAGACCACCTGGTAAAAACCTCACCGAAAGATATCAAAGCCCTGGCGGGTTCTGAGACTGTGGCGGTTTCATTGCCCGGAACGCCCTTCGGGTTGAATGAAACCGAATTCACCCCGGCCAAAGCATTGATCGAAGCCGATGTCTTATTAGCGCTGGCAACCGATATCAACCCGGGCACATCTTGGTGCGAATCAATGCAGTTCATGCTGGCGCTGGCATGTCGAAAAATGGGTTTGTCGCCACAACAAGCCATCGCTGCCGCGACCATCAATGCTGCCGCGGCTCTGAGGCTGCAAAACCGGATCGGTTCAATCGAGCCCGGCAAACAGGCAGACATGTTGATCCTAAATGTTAACAATTTTCGGCATCTTGGTTACCGTTTTGGCACCAATCTTGTATCTACTGTGATTAAACGGGGCAAGCTCTTCCCGGTCGGTTAACCTGCCCCAACTTTCACAACTCAGACCGGTGCCGGTGACCATTACGATGCCGTTAAAAACCATTTATTCTCTGGCCATTGTCGCAGCAGTCTTGCTGGCAGGGTTTTTCCTGAGGCGATATGTGTTTAAATTTGCCTGGAAATTAATCCGCGTCGCCCTGATCATCATCGCAATTCTTGTTGTTGTTGGGTATTTGACGGGTTTTCTGGATATCATCATCCGCTAACCTGGAAAGACAGGAGCATAACATTCGTGGAGCCGATTAGTATTGAAGAAGCACGAGCATGGTACCGTGATGCCGACCCGGTACACGATTTTGATCACGTCCTGCGCGTTTACCGGATGGCTGAACGCCTGGCGCAGGCGGAGGGCGCAGATTTAGCAATTGTACGGGCAGCCGCCTGGCTTCATGATTCACGGGGCAGCGCCCCCGGAGAAAATGACAGCCTGCGAGCAGAACATCACCTCGCCTCAGCAGAGTTTGCCGGCCAGGTGCTGGCCGAGAAAGGCTGGCCGGTGGAACAAATTACCGCTGTGCAGGTTTGCATCCGATCACACCGCTTTCGCGACCAGGGCGAAAAACCAGAGACTCTGGAAGCCAAAGTGCTTTTTGACGCAGATAAGCTGGATGTTTTGGGGGCAATTGGCGCTGCCCGAACGATTGCCTACGCTGCCCTGGATGGTCAACCCGTGTACACTGAACCCTCAATTCAGTTCATGCAGACCGGTCAAGCTGAACCGGGCGAGCCCCATTCTTCGTATCATGAATTTCTTTTCAAACTGCGCCATGTCAAAGGACGCCTTTTCACCGCCAGTGGCAGGGCATTAGCCGAAGCGCGCCATGCCTATATGGTCGAATTTTATGGTCAATTACAGGCAGAAGTGCGTGGTGAGCGCTAAAAGGTTGCCAGCGATGATGCCTCATAATAAAATCCCCTAAATTGAAAAAAGAAATTATACTAAGGATATACTAAGGGTTGCCGAGCACAGGAACACGGATCGATGAAAATTTGTCTTGTCCATGAGTATTTGATCGAATTTGGAGGTGCCGAACAGGTTCTCAAGGGGTTGTTGGAACTCTGGCCGGATGCGCCCATATTCACATTGATCTACGATGCAAAGGGTAACTGCAAGGATATTATCCAATCCACCCGGGTGACGGGGTCTTTTTTGAACAAGTTGCCGTTTTCAAAAGGCAAGCACCGTGCTTATCTCCCGTTGATGCCCCTGGCCATCGAGCAGTTTGACCTTTCGGGTTTTGATGTCGTGATTTCTGCCAGTCATGCGATTGCTAAAGGGGTTATCACCGGCCCTGATCAACTGCACATTGGCTATGTCCATACACCCATTCGTTATGCCTGGGATATGCAGACGGAGTACCTTCTAAAAGCTGGACTGGAAAAGGGTCTGCGCAGTTTTATCGCCCGTTCATTGCTGCATTACCTGCGCATATGGGACATGCGAACAGCTGCGGGTGTGGATCACTACATTGCCAACTCGCAATTTATCGCCCGACGGATTATGAAATTATATAAGCGGGAGGCAGAGGTCATCTATCCACCGGTGGAGATCGACCGCTTTACGGTCAGGGAAGATAAGGAGGAATTTTACGTTACGATCTCTCGTATGGTCCCCTATAAAAAGCTGGATCTGATTGTGAGCGCCTTCAACCAATTACCGGACAAGAAATTGGTGGTGATTGGCGACGGACCTGAGTTTAAACGATTGAAAACGATGGCGTCCAGCAATATCACACTGTTGGGCTTTCAAAGTGATCAGGTGATTGAAGACACCTTGCAACGCGCCAGGGCGTTTGTATATGCAGCCCAGGAGGATTTCGGAATTGTTCCGGTTGAAGCCCAGGCTTGTGGAACACCGGTGATTGCTTATGGAAAAGGGGGTGCGTTAGAGACCGTTATTCCAGGGAAAACCGGGCTGCTTTTCAATCAACAAACGGCAGAGGCTCTGGTAAGCGCGATTGAGGATTTTGAACGATTACCAGCCTTCAACCCATTAACCCTCAGAAAAAATGCAGAGCGATTTGGCAAAGAACGTTTCAAACGCGAAATGTTCGCCTTTGTAGAAGATAAGGTTAAGGCTTATTTCAGTTAACATGAACAACTTATGGGCAGGTATGGGTTGCTATGATGGGCGGAAAGCTTTTTTTGCGCCTCCCTCAGAAAAACGATGACCTATGACCAGAGATCAAAGCAAACGGATCCACACCACACTTTTAGAAAACCGAAACAGCGTGGTGATCGGATTGTTAATCCTGGCTGACATCATCACGGTCAGTTTTGCTGTTGTGCTGTCAGCGACGATTCGTTACATCCTTATACCCACCATGGGTGGGATTGTTAATTGGCAGTTGATCATCAACAGCCTGGTTTTCTTTGTGATCTTCACAGTTGTTCTCGCCTGGTTGAACGGACTGTATCCCGGATTTGGTTTGGCAGCAGTGCAGGAGATGCAAAGAGTGTTGTATGTGGTCAGCCTGGCATCGGTTTTTCTGGGGGTCATCCTGTTCCTGCAGCAGTTGGGGATGGCGTTCTCCCGCATGATCTTTGTACTGACCTGGTTTCTATCCGCGATGTTCATGATGCTGGGCCGCTTTGCGATACGCAACCGCTTTAGCCGGTTCACCTGGTGGGGAATTCCGATGATTGTCATCGGTTCACATGAGCGGGTTGCACCCGTTATCAACAAATTGCATCAAATCCGGCGTTTGGGCTTTCGCCCCGTCTATTATTTTGACCCTGACGCACGGGCAGATCAGTCAATCTCGGGGGTGGATCCCATTAATGATCAACAAGCTCTGCGAAACCTGGTTACGGAATCCAGGATTCAACATGTGGTTTTAACCACTCCCATCGAATATTTTAATTCTGCTGAATCTGAGTGGCTGCGGGATGTGTTTCCAAATATCCTTTTTATCCTCGATACAGCGCCCTTTGGTTCATTGTGGGTGCGCACGATTGATATTCACGGCACCCTGGCGGTTGAGACCAACTATCACCTGCTTAACAAACAGGAAACAATCATCAAACGGATCTTTGATATGATCCTGACGGTCCTGTTGCTGCTGGTGACCTGGCCGATCTTTTTGCTACTGGCCCTGCTGGTACGCCTGGACTCTAAAGGTCCCATCCTTTACACCCAACAACGCCTGGGACAAAACGGCGAGCTTTTTGATAGCTATAAATTTCGCACCATGTTCAAAGACGCGGAGGAGAGACTTCAGGAAGTTCTGGACGCTGACCCGGAAGCTAAACAGGAATATCAAACCTATCATAAACTGGTCAACGACCCTCGGGTGACCCGGGTAGGAAAATTTTTACGCCGTTACAGCCTGGATGAACTGCCCCAATTCATCAATGTGCTCAAAGGGGACATGAATTTAATCGGGCCGCGCAGCTACCTGCCGCGAGAGCTGCCTGTCATGGGTTCTTACGTCAAGGTGATCCTGAAGGTAAGGCCGGGCATTACCGGCTGGTGGCAGGTGATGGGGCGCAATGCCACCTCATTTCAAGAACGACTGCAACTGGATGAGTACTACATCAGCAACTGGTCGATCTGGCTGGATGTTTACATCACGATCAAAACTGTCTGGGTGTTGATCCGCGGTGAGGGGTTATAGACGATTAGAAAAGCAATATCGTGGGGTGTTTAAGTTCGGGTGGCTTTAAAATATTTGTGTTTCAATTTGCCCAGATCCAGCTGATCACAACACACCATGCACAGCGTTTTTAAGTATTCTCTTTTAGAAGGTGTGCCCCAATTTTTTGAGCGCATCCAAAAAACTACACCATCACGCTGGCGTGACCGTAGAGCTGTTCGCGCAGAGTCAATATCTGACGCCGGAAACGGTCGTCGGTCTCCATCAAATCGGTGACCTTCTCGCAGGCGTAAATTACCGTGGTGTGATCGCGCCCGCCCACGTATTCCCCGATTTGGGGCAGCGACACCCCGCCTTCCTCACGCAGCAGATACATCGCCACCTGGCGCGGCAGGGCGACCTCCCGCGTGCGCTCGCGACCCAGCAAGCGCTCATTCGAAATGCCAAACGCAGCCGAAACTGCCGCCAGCACATCATCGGGTTTTAAGTCGGCGCCCTGGGGCAGGAAATCAGCCAGCGCCTGGTGCGCCAGGTCCAGCGTCAACGGGATGCCACTCAGGTCCGAGAAGGCCAGCACCCGGTTGAGCGCGCCTTCCAGCTCGCGGATATTGGATTGCACCTTGCGGGCGATCATCTCCAGGATATCCGCCTGGACGTCACGACCGGCACGTTCAGCTTTCGTGCGCAGGATGGCCTGGCGGGTCTCAACATCGGGCGGCTGGATATCGGCTGTCAACCCCCATTCAAAGCGGGAACGCAAACGCTCTTCCAGCGTTGATAGCGATTTAGGCGAACGGTCCGATGAGATCACAATTTGTTTATTCTGACCGTGCAGGGTGTTGAAGGTGTGAAAAAATTCTTCCTGGGTGGATTCCTTGCCAGCGATGAACTGGATGTCATCAATCAGCAGCACGTCCACCTGGCGGTATTTTTCTCTGAAAGCAGCCGTGGTGTGGGTGCGGATGGCGTTGATCAGGTCGTTGGTGAATTCCTCTGAAGAGACATACAGCGCGTTCAATCCAGCGGGCAGGCACGCATTCCCGATGGCGTGCAGCAGGTGGGTTTTACCCAGACCCACCCCCCCGTAGAGGAACAGGGGGTTGTAAGCTCGCGCCGGGTTTTCTGCCACCGCCATGCAGGCGGCATGCGCCAGGCGGTTATCAGCGCCAACTACGAAATTATCAAAACGGTAGCGGCAGTTGATATTGGGGCTTTCCTGAAGGGGAGCTTGCGAAACGATTTCAACCACAGGCGCGGCCGTATCGCTGGCAGATTTTGTTGCGCTCCAGACTTTAAATCGTGGGGTAACCGGGTGACCTAACATACCTGTCATCAATCGGGCAATGGTGGTGCTCAATCGGTTTTCAAGCCAATCACGGGCATACGCGTTCTTGACGCCAATTTCCACACAGCCTTCGTCCTGGTCATAGGCAATTAATTCTGCACTGCTGACCCAGGTATCAAAAGCTGCCTTTGACATATCATGCTGAAGCTGACCAACCGTTGCCTGCCAGGCATGTTCTGCATTCATAAATAATTCCTCTCCAACGCAATGTGAACAACATAAAGATTTCACAATGCGCTTTTATAAAAAATGCCACTGCTGAAAAGAGTACATTGACTGTAAATCCACCCAAACCGATTGATCCTGTCGGTTCGAGAAAACTTGTTCCTGTTTCTAGTGGCTCTCTTATTCTAACTGAGAATAGGGCGAAGCTCATTAAAAACTGTACTATTCTTGCTAAAAAAATCAGATTCTTTAAGACGCTGAAACCTTAAAAAGTGTGATTTATGTGATCAGTATTAAATGCGCCACTTCGCGTAGCAATGGACCCCTTTTGTAGGGAGCCCCAAGATCTCGTCCCCCACAGGTGGGGGTTATGACACAGAAAACAGGCTGTATGCCCACCAATCAAGGGAGTAGAAAAAATGATGCTTGTAGCAAATGCTCATTTGTTCGAAATCGAGACGCGGAAAATTGAATCAAGGTCTTTTATCCGCAATCATCATCCTTGCTGCGCGCCGACCGATCTCGACCGCGAAGTTTGTTCCCCGATCCCAGGGGTAAACCTGGCTCATGCTGGCAAAATATAAGCCTTGTAAGGGAGTGCGGATCGCAGGAATATTCTTCGAGTGATTCACCACGGGCACCGGCTGGGCATACCGGGTGCGCGAAAGCCAGGTGCGCTTGACCCAATCCGGTGAAAAATCCGGGTTGAAGTGGGCTAACTGGGGGATAAACCTGGCTTCCAGCTCGGTTTGCGAAAGCTGAAAGTATTCATGATCAGCCGGAAGGTAGTCGCCGACATAGACGATGTGATCACCGCCGAAATACGCCGGCGAAAGGTAGTTGGTATGTTCCACCAGCGAGAGGAAGGGAAAACCGGCGCTTTTTGGAAGGTTGTACCAGTAATAGCCCTCTCTCGAAAGTTGATGTTTTAGGGAGAGGGTCATCACCACCGCACCCATGCTTTTGAGTGACAGGAGTCCTGCCAGGTAATCTCGGGGAAGATCCGGCGCCAGCCGCGCCAGCAACCCCGGCGAGGTTGTGAACAGAACCTGGTCGAAGGTAGAGTTGCTGCCATCTTCCAACGAAACGGACACCTGGCTCTCGCCACAAGGATTGATAGCGCTCACAGGTGCATTTAAGTGAATCTCCACACCTAAACCGCGCAGGTGATCCGCCAGGCGATCACAAAAAACTTGAAATCCGCCCGTAAAGGTGCCCAGGCGGGTGGTGCGGGCGTGCAGGCGCGCCCAAAACCAGGCCATGTTGACCACATGGGCATATTCTTCCCCGAACTTGCCGATCATCATCGGTTCCCACATGGTCGTATAGACTTTGTCACCGGCCCATTTTCGCATCCAGGCATCGACGGTCGTCTTCTCAAGCGCCTGCCAGTTGTTGGTCAGCCGCAGGTACAGGCCGACCAGCCCAAAGCGCACCTTGTTGATCCCCCAACCGAGGCCGGGATAGCGTAGGGCGGCGAGGATCGAATCGAAGGGATAGAACTTCCCCTGGTGGTACATCACTGTCACCGGTCGTGGAAACAGCACCTGGTCCATCCAGCCCAGTTCGTCGATCAAGCCCAGCATGTGTTGGTCAGATTGGAACCAGTGGTGGTAATAACGCTCCACGCTCCAATCCCAATGTGGTTCTTTAAAGCCTGCTGCCAGCCCGCCAACGACATCAGCGGCTTCGAACAGCGTCACCTGCTTACCAGCCCTGGCCAGGTCGTAAGCGGCAGACAGCCCGCCAATACCCCCGCCGATAACCGCCACATTGTCCTGCTGTGCATGCATCTTTACAACCTTTCTAATCACTGGAATCCTGGGTGTCAGCCTGGGCTTGCATTTCGCTGATATCAAGGGTCCACGTTAACCCCTCGCGGACAAAGTAGAGGGCTCCCAGCAGGGTGATGGGCAGCCAGATGGCAATCCGCAGAACCAGTGTGTAACCCAGAGCGGGCTCTGCAGGGATGCTGTATGCTTCCAGCACGGTTCGACCGGCTGCGTCAAAGGTGCCCAGACCGCCCGGCGCTGCCGGGATCAATAAAACCATGTTGACCACGCCGTTCAACAGCAGCAACTGGTTGAAGGTGAGGTCCAGGTTGAGGGCGCGGCTCACACCCCAATACAGCCCGGTTTCCAGCAGCCACACCAGGATGGAGGTCAGCAAGATCATCAGGGCGTCCGCAGGTGAGCGGAGACTCATCAATCCATCAAGGAATTTGTCGATGATATTGTTCAGTGGACTGCGCCAACGTTCCGGAATGATTTTGGCGATGATTCCGTGCAGCAGGCGCTGGGCTGGTTTGGGGAACATGGCAATCACCACAAAGAGCGCCAACCCTACCAGGAAAATCACCGCGGCCCAGGCTGCCAGTCCGCTGATTTGTGCCAGCGCCACCCCGCCAGGCAGCCGTGCCAGCTGACCCAGGTTGAGCAGCACAAACCCGACCACAACCACCGCATCGAAGATTTTCTCAACCACAACGGTCGCCAGGCTGCCCGAAATTGCCACATCAGCACGCCGTTTGAGGACCACCGCGCGCAGAACCTCGCCCATCCTCAGTGGAAAGACGTTATTGCCCATGAAACCGATCATCAGGATCTGGAATAAATTTCCAATGGATACCTTTTTAAGGGGTTTCAGCAGGACCTGCCAGCGCCATGCGCGCACCAGCATGCCCCCAAAATAAATCGCCAGTCCCGACGCCAGCCACATCATTCGAGTTTGCTTCAGGGTGTGCCACAGGTCGCTGTAATTGATCTTTCTAAATGCCAGGAATAAAAACACGGCTGAGATGACCAATCCCAGCCATACCAGGCCACGCTGATAGTTGCGTTTCATAAATAAAATTTTACCATGCAAAGGTGCACCTGAAGGATGACCCGTAACCTCTGCCACCCGGTTGGTTTACCGGCAGTTCAAAATGGTATACTTTGAGCTATGTCACTGATCATCGCGTCTGACCTGGCCAAATCCTTCGGTCCCGATGATATCTTCGAAGGGATTTCGCTTTCCATCCCCCATGGGGCGCGTATCGCCATCGTAGGAGCAAACGGCGTGGGCAAGACCACTCTTCTGCGAATCCTGGTCGGGGAGGACTTTCCAAGTGCAGGTTCAGTTCAGCATGCCAGGGACCTGGCGATCGGGTACCTGCCGCAGGTCGCCACCCTGGGTAAAGAAGGCACCCTCTGGTCGCACTGCCTGGCGGTGTTTGAAGATCTCCTCGCCCTGCAGGATGAATTAGAAACCTGTGTGGCAGCAATGGCTGACCCCGAGCTGGCTGAAGGCGCTCTGACCCGCTACGGAAACCTGGAACAGGCGTTTGAACAGCGCGGCGGCTATACCTACGAGGTGCACATCAAGCAAATCCTTTCCGGGCTGGGTTTTGATGAAAGAGATGTTCACCGACCGCTTGACCAGCTTTCGGGCGGGCAGCGTACGCGGGCGCTGCTAGCTACTGTCCTGTTAGAGAACCCGGATGTGATGATCCTGGACGAACCGACCAATCACCTCGACATCCAGTCTGTGGAGTGGCTGGAATCCTTCCTGAAGGATTGGGAAGGCGCCCTGGTGGTGGTATCTCATGACCGTTACTTCCTGGACCAGGTAGCCAACACAATCTGGGAAATGACACCCGGTTTGGAGATTTATCGCGGCAACTACTCGGCATACCTGGCGCAGCGCGAAGAGCGTTACGCCCGCCGCCTGGCGGAATACGAAGCGCAGACCGCCTTTATTGAAAAAGAGCAGGAATTCATCCGGCGGAATATCGCCGGGCAGAATACCAGCCAGGCCAAGGGCCGCCGGCGCCGCCTGGAGCGGTTGCTGGAAGATGCCCGTTTAGCCCCGCCGCCTAAAGAACCGCGCCGCATGCATATCAACTTAAAAACCCAGGGGCGTTCGGGGAACCTGGTGCTGCGCACTCACAACTTGCAGGTCGGTTATCATGATGAGGGTCAGCCCCTGTTTGATTGCCCGGACCTGATTTTACAGCGCCAGGAATGCGCTGCGATCATTGGACCCAACGGGGCAGGAAAAACCACCTTCCTTAAAACCATTCTGGAAAAGACGCCGCCCTATTCTGGCAAGGTTCAGCTCGGTGCCAGCCTGGTGATTGGTTATTTTGCCCAGGCGCACGAAGAATTGGACCCCAACAGAACCCTCATGCAGGAGATCGAAGTGCTGGCACCGAATTTTCTTCCAGCCGAAGTGCGCAATTACCTGGCGCGCTTCCTGTTTACCGGCGACGATGTCTTTCGCAAGGTTGAGACCCTTTCCGGCGGGGAACGTGGTCGGCTGGCGCTGGCCAAACTCTCACTTTCGGATGCGAATTTGCTGCTGCTGGATGAGCCTACCAACCACCTTGATTTGCCCACCCAGGAAGTGCTTGAATCGGTGCTTTCGGACTTTTCCGGCACGATCATGCTGGTTTCCCATGACCGCTACCTGATTGACTCGCTGGGTTCGCAAATCTGGGAGGTTGAACCCCAGGGGCAAACCCTGCAGGTATTTCAGGGCTCTTACACGCAATTTAAGGCGCATAAACTCAAACTGCAGGAGGCAGGAGCGTTGCCAAGCCCGGACGGAGTGCCCAAATCCAGGTCTGCATCCACGACGGAGGCAGAGGGTCAGGCACGGGTCAAGCCGCTCTCAAAATTTGCCCGCAAACAGGTCCACGCCCGGATTGCAGAAATTGAGGCACTGCTTCACGCCCTGGAGCACGAGCAATCCCTGCTGGTCAGGGCTCTGGAGACACCGCCCGCTGACCCGGCTGAAGTCCACCTTTTGGGTGAGCAGTACGTGAATGTTCAACAGCAGGTGGAGGCGCTGCTGGGGGAGTGGGCTGAGCTGGACGAAAAGTTGAATTATTGAATTTTTTGGGTGCCCGGAAGAGCGCTCAGAAAAGCAACCGCAGTACAGTGAATGGTGAGTGGTGAGTGGGAATTCGATAACCTTGTACTGCAGTTACTTCCCGTTCTAAGCTCTAGGCTCTAAGTTCTAAGCTCCATCCGCTACCTGCCCCTGTTGTCACATTTTTCTTATCCATGTATGATTAAGCACTGATGACCGAATAAGCTTGGAGATTTTATGACCCGCAGGTTCATCCTGAGCTTTCTTTCAGCTTTGTTAATTCTCTTACTGGCTCCCCTGGTCCCGAGCGCTGAAGCCCAGACGCCCCTGGTGGCAGTGCGGGTTCCAGTTGCCGGGCAAGATATCTGGGCGCGCTCTGGAATTACTGGCGAGCTGATGATCGATTACGGCGCCTTCACCTGGGCGCTGGTCTCCCCCGCTGAATTGGTTGCGCTTGAGTCCGACGTTGACGCGCTTCAGGTTTACCCCAATCCCTACGCGCTCACCCTGGGTGGCGAGACCTTTGACCCCCTTCTCTCACCGCCGCACTTTAACCCGGAATTGAGCGTCCTTGCTGACCCAGGTGAACCCCGTCTGCACCTGGTGCAATTTTATGGGCCGACCAGGAGTGGTTGGCTGTTGGAGCTTGAGGCGGCTGGACTGGAGATTGTTCAGTACATTCACCCCTTTACCTACGTGGTATGGGGGACGGCGGATGCGCTGGATGCGCAAGCCCGGCAAGACTCCCTCCGCTGGACAGGCGACTACTTGCCAGCGTATGCATTGTTGCCCATGTACCGCACCCAAACGGCTGAGCCCGGGCGGGTGCGTATTCTGATCCACCCCGCGGCCGGGCTGGGAGAAACTTTGCAGGCAATCGCAGCCCTGGGCGGGGTGCAGATAGAGGCGCAATCCGGCCTGGACCCGGTTTTTGACCTGGTCACCGTGACCCTGCCCGGAGCTCAACTGCCCGCAGTTGCAGCGCTGCCGGGCGTGTACACTGTGCAACCCGTGCCTACCGACGGCGGCGACCGTGGCGAGATGAGCAACCAGGTCAATGCCGGCAATGTCTTGAGCAATAACCACGCTTATTCTGGCTACCTGTCCTGGTTAGGACAGCTAGGGCTTTCCGGTGCGGGCGTGGTGATGGCCAACGTGGACAGCGGCATTGACCAGGATCACCCGGACCTGGTTAACCGTGTGCTGCTCTGCAGCGGCTTGACCTGTGGGAATGATGCTGCCAGCCATCACGGCACCCACACCGCCGGTATTATGGCCGGGGATGGTTCCTCTGCTGTACAGGACAGCAACGGTTTTCTGCGCGGCCTGGGGATGGCGCCTGGCGCTATGCTGGTGGAACAATTGTATTCGCCCATTGACAGCGCTCCGGGCGGCATGTTAACCCTGATGACGCAGTCCTATCGCAATGGCGCGGTGATCTCCAATAATAGTTGGGGGCCTGGAAGCGAGCCCCTGGGCTATGATGTGGACACACGCCTGGTCGATGTCGGTGTGCGCGATGCCGATCCTGAACAGCCGGGCAACCAGCCCCTGACCTACGTGCTTTCAATCATGAATGGATACGGCGGCACCTCTTCACAAGGAACGCCGGATGAAGCCAAGAACGTCTTCAGCGTGGGGTCTACGCTGATGCAGTACTCAACCGGCAGCCAGAACCTGGAAATCAATAATCTGTCGGGAAACAGCGCCCACGGTCCTGCTCTGGATGGGCGCAACCTGCCCCTGATGGTCGCCCCGGGCTGCTACGTGGATTCGAGCACGCTGAATTCCAGGTATGGCATGATGTGCGGTACCAGCATGTCCGCCCCCCACGTCAGCGGTGCTGTAGCGCTGTTTTTTGAGGGGTACCGGGAGCAGTTCGGCTCAGATCCCAGCCCCGCACTGGTTAAAGCTGCATTCCTGCCTGTGGCATACGACCTGGCAGGACACCTTGACGCAGATGGCAAGGCGCTGGGTCATCCCTTTGACTCCAAACAGGGCTGGGGGCGCCTGAACCTCGCTGCTGTCCTCAATCCCCCGGGCGAGGTGTTGTATTTTGACCAGGAATATGTCTTTACGGAAAGCGGGCAGACCTGGACGGTGGAGATTACCCTCAAGAATCCCGCGGATTTTTTACGCGCGATGCTGGCCTGGAGCGATGCCCCCGGGCATGGTTTGGGCGGCAATACCCCGGCCTGGGTTAATGATCTGGATTTGTCAATCGAGATTGATGGGCAGACCTACTATGGCAACAACTTCGGTGATGATGGTCTTTCCACACCGGGCGGGACGCCGGATGGTAAAAACAACACTGAAGGGTTCTTCCTGGGCTCCCTGCCAGCCGGCACCTATACCCTGACAGTCACGGCGGCGAATATCAGCGCTGACGGTGTTCCTAATTTTGGCAGCGACCTGGATCAGGACTTTGCGCTGGCGATCTATTTTGGCGAACTGCAGCCACCCCCGCCTGGTTACAGGTATTTTTTGCCCCTCTTTATTAATTGAGAGCTGCCCGGTAAAGCGCAGGGCCTACAGTATTGACAAGAGCGCCACAAACGATGAAACCAGCATCACGGTTTAACTCGAATCGATCTCAAACACATCTGAAACGGCAAAATCATTCAGCCAGGCGGTTGTTTGTAATGGAAAGCCTTGTGACGCTGCTGGGCTGCCACTTCCCGCAACCCATGTCGCAGGGCTAATTTGACCCAGCCCGACCTCAGACCGAGGTGGTGGGAATCATCGCACCTGAAAATCCCGGCGCCGAATGGGTCTGCAGGGTGGTCATTATCCGTGAAGATTAAGGCAGGTGGACAGCGTTCAGCGTTGAATTTTCCCACACCACCGGTGTCACACTCCCGGTTTCGCCCAGCAGGGGTAAGAGCATCGCCTCCAGGTTGGCGGACTCCCCGCTGGTGAAGAACTGCAGCCTGCCCGGAGCTTCTGCAGTGTTGAGCCAGCCATGTTCGTCCAGCAAACGCTGAGTTTGACGGGCGATGGCTGGCGCAGGATCAATGGTGTGCACATCAGGACCGGTGATGTCCTGGATCAGGGGAATCACAAAGGGGTAGTGTGTGCAGCCCAGCACGATCGTATCGACATCCTCTGTCAGCATGGGTTGCAGCGCTGCTTCCAGGATGGCGCGGGTGGCAGGAGTCTCCAGCTCGCCCCGCTCAATTTGCTCAACCAGGCCAGGACAGGTGTTTTGAAAGATCTGAATGCCCTGTGCGAAGCGGTTGACCAGGGCATGGTACATCTCACCGGCAAAGGTGGTGGGAGTAGCCAGCACGCCTACCCGCCCGGTCTGGGTCAGCGCGGCAGCGGGCTTGACCGCCGGCTCCATACCCACAAAGGGGATTTCAGGGTAACGCGAACGCAGATCGTGCAGTGCCACCGCGGAGGCGGTGTTGCAAGCGACCACGATCAGCTTAGCATCGTGAGACAACAAAAACTCCGTGATGCCAAAGGAAAAACCCTGGATGTCCTCCTTTTGACGTGGGCCGTAAGGGATATGCGCCTGGTCAGCCATGTAGAGAATGTGCTCTGCAGGCAGCAATTTACGCACAGCGCGCAGGATTGACAGCCCTCCCACCCCGGAATCGAAGATGCCGATCGGCTTGTTGGACAGCACGTCAGTTTGCATGGCGTCAATTGTATCACGGGGAGAAGACAGCAGAATAACGAGAAAAACCAAATCAAACTTGCGTGGGTTTCAAAGCGGGGTGATGGCCATCAAGTTTTCATCAGCCGTCTGTCTCCTTATAAGTATTCACCTTTCACCGACCATCTTCCCATCAGCGCATCAAATAAATTGATGTATACTCTACATACTATGCCGGATTTAAAACATCGCCTGGGCACACAGGACCTCGGGTATCTTGAGATCGTCGCTGAATTATGGGGCGTGGAGCTGACAGCGCCGGACGTCCGCCTCGCCCTGTCACCGTTGATTCGCGCCATGCTGGACCCGACCCTGCTGATCGAGATCATCGAATCGCTGCCAGGGGGTGCCCGCCGGGTGCTGAATACCCTGGTCGCAGAAGACGGTTGGCTGCCCTGGGCGCGCTTCAACCAGGAATTCGGTCCCCTCCGCGAGGTTGGACCTGGCAGACGCGACCGTGAAAAACCATTTCTCGACCCGATCTCCCCGGCTGAAATCCTGTGGTACCGCGCCCTGATCGGGCGCGATTTTCTCCGACGGGGTGGGGAACTTCAGGAATGCGCTTATATTCCCGATGACTTATTCGCCCTGATGCCGCCGGTGAAGCAAACAAAGCCCGGACCTCCGGGCAGAGCTGCCTCACCGGGCGAGACCTTGCACACCCTTCCGGTCACAGACCGCATCCTGGATCACACCTGTACATTACTGGCTGCCCTGCGCCTGGGCAACCCGCAACGCTCCCCCGCTGTGAAGATCTGGCGCCCCCCACTGCATGTGGTCCACGCCCTGCTGGGAGCTGTGAAATTAATCACCTCAGAAGAACAACCCGTCGCTGAAGATGCTCGTCCCTTCCTCGAAATGCCCCGGGCGGAGGCTCTGAATTGGTTGGTACGGGGCTGGCGCACCTCACACTTGTTTAACGAACTGCGCCTGGTGCCCGGCCTGGTCTGTGAAGGCGCCTGGCAAAACGATCCGGTGAGCACCCGCGAGCGCCTGCTTGCCTTACTCAGCGAGCTACCTGAGGGCACCTGGTGGCACCTGGAATCCTTTGTTCAGGAGGTCTTCAAGCGGGCGCCAGATTTCCAGCGACCGGCAGGGGATTTTGACACCTGGTTGATCCGCGATGCCCACAGCGGCGAGCCCCTGAACGGCATCCAGCATTGGGACCGGGTGGACGGCGCCCTGGTGCGCTACCTGATCACCGGGCCGTTGCACTGGCTTGGAATGATGGACCTGGCTGCACCCGCTGAAGGGCAGCCAGCAACGGCGTTTCGATTTTCTACCTGGGCAGAGCAGCTCCTTTTGGGGCTGCCGGTGACCCAATTGGCTGATGAAGATCAACTCGTGGGCGTCTTTTCAGATGGCAGGCTGTCTGCCAGTATCCATACCCTTCGCCTGGCGCGCTACCAGTTAGCCCGTTTTTGCCTGTGGATCGATGAAAACGAAACAGAATACATCTACCAGGTGTCCCCGGCCTCCCTGAAAGCCGCAGCCAGCCAGGGGCTGAAAATCGCCCACCTGGAAATACTGCTGGACAAGTATGCTGAATCCACGCCGCCCAGCCTGGTGACTGCTTTGCGCCAGTGGGATAAAAAGGGCGGCCAGGCACGCATTCAGCCTGCAGTGATTTTGCGGGTGGAAACACCTCGCATCCTCCAGGTGCTGCGCGAGTCCCCTGCTGGGCGCTTCCTGGGCGATTCCCTCGGCCCCACCAGCGTGATCCTCAACCCGGGCACACAGGAAAAGGTGGCGGCAGCCCTGGCACGGTTGGGCTACCTGGCGGATATTGAATATTCCGAAACCTCGGATCCTGCGGATGGACCCGGTTTATAATCAACCCATGCCAGAACTTCAATCCACACAGCATTCCCCCGACCGTTACCGGCGACCCAAGCGTTCCCTGCCGCTCATCCTGATCGGGTTGGTTTTTGCCCTGTGGACTGTGTTGGGCTGGTTGCGGTTTTTCGGTGCCCTGGCGGAACGGGAGCTGATCCTGAGCCAGGTCGGCCCGGACATCCATGCCTATTTGTTGCTGGCTGGCCTGGCCTGGGGATTGCTGGGGTTGCCCATTCTCTGGGCGCTGACCTTTCGGTCACATTGGGCGCCGATTGCCCTGCAGCCTGCCGCTGCGCTCTACCCGGCGCTGTACTGGCTGGAGCGCATATTGCTCTGGCGCGATCCTAACGCCCATCGAAACTGGACTTTGACGCTGCTCTTAACCGTTGCCTGGGGCGGGCTGACGTTTTGGGGGCTGCGCTCAGCACAAAGCAGCGGTTATTTTAGCCGTAAACACGACAACACTGGAGGTGGATGATGTCAGACCAGGAACGCGAAGTAAAATTCTATATCCAAAATTTGGAAGAGATGGCGGAGCGCCTGCAAGCATGCGGCGCCGACCTGGTTCGCCAGCGCACATTTGAGCTCAACCTGCGTTTTGACACAGCCTTCCACGAGCTGCATAAAAGCGGACGCCTGCTGCGCTTGCGCCAGGATGACTGTGCCCGGGTGACGTTTAAAGGCAATGCTCACGTTGAAGGGGGCGTCATCGCCCGCACTGAACTTGAATTCACCGTGGATGATTTCGCCATGGCGCGCAGGCTGTTTGAAGCGCTGGATTACCGGGTGGTGGTGTCCTACGAGAAGTACCGGCGGGTGTATCGGCTGGGAGATGTGGAGGTCGTGCTGGATGAGCTGCCCTTTGGTCATTTCCTCGAAATTGAGGGGCCCACCAACGCCCTGATCGCAGGCGTGGCGCTGCTGCTGGGCCTGGACTGGTCGAGGGGCATTGCTACCAATTACCTGGGCTTGTTCGAGATCGCCCGTTCAAAGAGGGGCTTTACCTTCAACGACCTGACCTTTGAAAACTTCCGTGGTCTGACCATTCAACCGGAGGATATGGGGGTAAGCCCCGCGGATGAATAAGGGGTTGAATATATAAATCGGGTATTCATCCCCGGTGTTAATCAACTTTGTCCTGCGGTAAATCTGCATCAGCGCAGGCAACCTGGGCGAATGCCGGGCGGTAGGCAGGCGGAACCCCACGGGGGTATAATACCAAATTGCGCGTTTGACATACTAAATAAAACATTTGTGCTATAATTGGTTGAATGAGTGAAAATAAGATGATGACAGCCCGTGACAGTTTGCGTGTGGTCGGAGCACGCGAACACAACCTGAAGAACATCACCGTGGAAATCCCCCGCGATAAGCTGGTGGTGATCACCGGACTTTCTGGTTCCGGGAAGAGTTCCCTAGCGTTTGACACAATCTTTGCTGAGGGACAGCGGCGCTATGTCGAATCCCTGTCGGCCTATGCCCGCCAGTTTTTAGGCCAGATGAGCAAACCCGATGTGGAATCGATTGAAGGGCTTTCTCCCGCGGTTTCGATAGATCAAAAATCCACCTCGCACAATCCCCGCTCTACGGTGGGAACGGTGACCGAGATCTACGATTACCTGCGCCTGTTATATGCTCGCGTGGGCATTCCCCACTGCCCGATCTGTGGACGGGTGGTGCAGAAACAATCTGCACAGGAGATTATCGAGGCGATCGAAGCCCTGCCCGAGGGCAGTCGCCTGCAGATTCTGGCGCCCCTGGTACGCGAGCGCAAGGGCACTTACCAGGCTGTCTTTGATGAGATCCTTAAAGCTGGCTTCGTACGCGCCCGTGTTGATGGCGAAACCCGTTCCCTGGATGATGAAATTATCCTCTCACGCTATAAAAAACATACCATTGAAGCCGTGGTAGACCGGGTGATCCTGCATGCTTACGAAGATCCTGAAGACGCCAAAGCATCCCGCTCGCGCCTGACCGATTCCGTTGAAACAGCCCTGAAATTTGGCGATGGATACGTCACTGTGCAAATCCTCTCAGAAGAGGCGGGACAGGATATCCAGTATTCAGAACACCTGGCCTGCCCGGAGCACGGCAGTGTAATCACCGAGATCGAACCGCGCACCTTTTCCTTTAACACCCCTCATGGCGCCTGTCCTACCTGCCAGGGGCTTGGCAGCCGCCGGGAAATTGACCCTGATTTGCTGATCCCCGACCGCTCTGTGGCGTTGATCGACGGGGCTATTGCGGATGATTCCTGGCATGGGCCCAAAGAAAATGGCGGTTATTACTGGCAGATGCTGGAAGCCGTTGCACATCATTATCGCATCGACCTGGAAGCGCCGGTGTCCTCCATCCCCGATGAAAAGCTGAACATCCTTTTCTATGGTTCCGGCGGTAAAGAGCTGACCGTGTCCTTTTCCGGGCGCAACGGTCGCCAGAGCACCTTCAAAGCATCCTTTGAGGGTGTGATCAACAATATTGAACGCCGCTATCGCGAGACAAATTCCGAATATGTGCGGAGCAGGATTGGCGAATTTATGAGCGGCAAACCCTGCCCAACCTGCCAGGGTAACCGTTTGCGCCCAGAAGTTTTGGCGGTGACCGTTGACGGGTTTAATATCGTGGCGGTTACCGCATGGCCGGTAAAACACAGCCTGGAATGGGTCCGGAACCTGGCGGGTGACGATTCTCCCCTGAGTACGCGCGAACGCTTGATTGCCGACCGCATCCTTAAAGAGATTGAAGGCCGACTGGGCTTCCTGGTCAACGTTGGGCTGGACTACCTGACTCTGCAGCGCTCAGCTGGCTCCCTGTCGGGTGGGGAAGCACAGCGTATCCGGCTGGCCACCCAGGTTGGCTCGCGGCTGATGGGCGTTCTATACGTGCTGGATGAGCCCTCTATCGGTCTGCACCCGCGCGACAACGACCGCCTGCTGACCACACTGGAAGGGATGCGCGATCTGGGCAATACCGTCCTGGTGGTTGAACACGATGACGATACCATCCGCAGGGCAGACTGGATCGTCGATCTGGGTCCCGGCGCTGGCGACCTGGGCGGCGAGGTTGTCGCTGAAGGTCCTCCGGATACGATCATCAACCATCCCAAATCGATCACCGGCGCCTACCTCTCCGGCAGGATGTACGTCCCCGTGCCTGACAAGCGTCGCGCTGGCAACGGCACACACCTGCGTTTGCTTGGCGCCCGGGTGAACAACCTCAAAAATGTCACCCTTGATTTACCTCTGGGCAAGTTTATCTGTGTGACCGGCGTATCCGGATCGGGAAAATCCTCGCTGCTGATCGACACCCTCTATCGCAGCCTGGTCCGTCAACTGCATGGCGCCCATACGTCACCCGGTGAATACGATTTTATCGAAGGGCTTGAGCACGTTGACAAGGTCATCAACATCGACCAATCGCCAATCGGCCGCACACCGCGCTCTAACCCCGGCACCTACACCGGTTTATTCGATGCCATCCGCGATCTGTTCGCCGAATTACCCGAGAGTAAAATGCGCGGCTATAAAAAGGGACGCTTCAGCTTCAACGTCAAGGGGGGACGCTGCGAAGCCTGTGCCGGTCAGGGGCAGTTGAAGATCGAAATGCAATTCTTGCCCGATATTTATGTACCCTGTGATGTGTGTCACGGCTCGCGTTACAACCGTGAGACGCTGCAAATCCTGTTTAAAGAAAAGAGCATCGCCGATGTGCTGGATATGACCATCGATGCCGCAATCGGCTTTTTCCAGGCCTTCCCCAAGATTGTTCGCCGATTGGAGACTCTGCAGGATGTGGGGCTGGGTTACATCCGGCTGGGTCAATCTGGCACCACGCTCTCAGGCGGCGAGGCACAACGCGTCAAGCTTTCCAAAGAGCTCTCGCGCCGGTCCACCGGCAGCACCCTGTATGTTCTGGATGAGCCCTCGGTGGGTCTGCACGCGGCCGATGTGCACCGGTTAATTGATGTTTTGCAGCGCCTGGTGGATGAAGGCAATACCGTGGTGATCATTGAGCACAACCTGGATATCATCAAGGTGTCGGACTGGATCATCGATCTGGGCCCCGAAGGCGGTGATGCTGGCGGCGAGATCATTGCCGTGGGCGAACCCGAAGAGATCTGCGAAATGGAGCATTCCTACACCGGCCAGTTCATGAAGCGTATCCTTGAATGCAGGAAGTCAAACCTGCCCGCATGACCCATGCCTTTTGGCATGCTGTGGTTGGTCACACCGCTTTGGCAACCAAACTTTCCCCAACTGGATGACTCGACCTAAATTTGATAATCGGATAAAATGGAATTATAAATTTATGATATATTTGGGGCTTTCCGGCATGTTTTCCGGAATGATATAGAAAAAGAGGAAATCTTATGAGCAAAAAAGATGCGAAAAACGTGATTTCATCTTATCGGAAAAAGCAGAAGATGGGACCTTACATCCTTGGTGGACTGGCAATTCTGCTGGTGGTCGTCGGTATTGTTCTGCTGGTGGTCTACCTGGTCGGTGGCGGGGCTGGCTTACAGCTCTCGTTCTTGAACTCCCCCACCCCAACACAGACAGAGACGCCAACGCCAACGCCTGTCACACCCACGGCGACCTTCACCATGACCCCTACAGTTACCAACACCCCGACACCTACTTCAACCAGTACACCTTCGGTGCCGTTTGAATACGTGGTCCAGGAAGGCGACAACTGCACCACCATTGCTGAGAAATTTGAGGTTGATGTGGAAGTTCTCCTGGTGCTCAACAACCTCGATGGCAGGTGTTTCATCACCCCGGGACAGACCATCCTTATCCCTGCGCCCGGTCAGCAATTGCCCACCCCCACGCCGCTGCCGGATGACACCGCACCGGGAACGCTGATCGAATACCGTGTACGACCCAATGACAATCTATTTAACCTGGCTGTGCAATTCAACAGCACGATTGACCGCATCATGGTTGAAACCAACCGTTTCCGCCGCGAAAACAAAATGGATGAGATGAAAGATGACACGGACATAAAAGTCGGCGATATTCTGATCATCCCGGTCAATATCGTGCCAACACCGATCCCCACTGCAACGGCAACGGTAACGCCGACCCCCTGATTCAAGGCCCGAGTTAAAAAACAACACCGCAGCGGCTTGAGCTTTCACCTTGCAAGAAAGCCAGGCTGCTGCGCTTGCTTAAATGAGGGTGCGGGTTACGCGTCCAATTTCCTGTTCAGCGCATCGCGTAGATATAAAATCAAAGTCGAAAGCGCCCGGTCCACTTCGGCCAGTTCGCCCAGGTCGAAATCCTTTTGCAGCGAAGGCAAAGCGTTCTGCCAGGACTCAAGGGAAACCAGCAACTTGTGAGCATCTTCACTTAACGCCTTCGGCACAGGGGCACGCATTTCCACGACCTTTGCAAGCAGCGGCTGGACTGTGTCCAGATCGTGGGCTTGTAGCGCATCCTTTACAAAATCTGCTGTTTCCGGGTTCTTGGCCAGACTTAACAATGCCTTTTTACCCTCCGGGGTCAGGAAATCAACCTCAGCCAGGCATTGCGCAACCGCCCGCCTAACATACAGGTTAAGATCCTCCGAAAGGTCAACCAGATCCGCCAGGGCGTCCTGCTCTAAAAGCCGGGTGAGCGCAATCACTGCCTGGGGGCGAACAAAGGGGTTGGGGTCGCTGAAGGCAATCTCGCGCACATCATCAATTGAGACCTTATCACCCCATTTCGAAACCGCGGCCAGCGCTGTTTCGCGTACAGTGATGGCTTTGTCTTTAAGCAACGGACGAATTAATGGCAAGGCTGCAGTGTAATCTGCCTTGATCATCATTTCAATCAGGTTGCGGCGCAAGCTATTACTGGGATCATTCAACAAGGGTGAAAGGATCGCTGCGGCTTCCTCGGCATTCATATCAACCAGAGCCTCCACCGCTGCACTTCGCAATCCTACCTCATGCTCAGCTATTCCAACCAAGGTGGGGATCGCTTCCCTGGTGTTTAACCGGGTCAAGGCTTCAATGTAAAGTTTGGGAAGTTTGAGATCATGCTTGCCATTGGTTTGCATCAGATCCTGCAATGCTTGTAAGATTAAACCGCTGCAAGAATCCAATTGTAACCACCCGCATACCCTGACCGCAGCCAGATGGACCAGGTACTCATCTGATTGTAAGAACGCCGGTAATCGATTTTCAATCCGCTGGGGGTCGATACGCGCGATCGCCAGGATGGCCGCTTGCACAACAATCGGTTCTGCATCATCCAAACATGCCTCAATTTGGTTGACTGCCTGGGCGGCTCCCAGCAGCCCCAGTGAATTAACTGCTGCCGCGCAGACATAATGATTCGGGTCGTCAATTGCGGTCAATAAATGTGAAACCACCTCCGCCGCTGGCAATTCCACAGAGCGCCCAAGGGCTTCCGCTGCTGCAGAACGAACAAATCCATTGGGGTCCTGTAATAATTTCATCAGGATATCAGGCCTGGACTTCAATTCCCCCAGGCGCTTGGCAGCAAATGACCGGTCGCGGGGATTACGGGACTGGATCAGTGCTAAACAGCGTTCAACTTCTTCTGATTTATCTTTATTTCTTTTTAGGTGGTCGTCCATTACTACTTAAGTTTACTACATTCCGGATTTATCCGGCTTTCTCACAGAATGGGTCGTTTGGAGGGTATACCGGTACGGCGTGGATATTCATCGGGAGTTTGGGCAACTTTATCCACTATGACAATAAAGCGTTCCTCCACGACTCCTGGCAACTCGATGTGAACCAGTTTATGCAGTTTTCCCCCCAGCAGGTGGATCGCCCGGCTGGCGCTGTGAGTTTCCACCGGGGCGGTTTCCCCCTTCATCGCCATCACCTTGCCGTTCCGGTGAATCAAGGGCAGCAGGTACTCCATCAGAATGGGCATGCGGGCAACAGCATGCGCCACCGCCAGATCATAGGTCTGGCGGTGATCCAGGTCCTGACCGACCACCTCAGCGCGTTCAGACAAAATGGTTACCTGTTCCAATCCGAGGCGCTGGACAATGTGGCGGCAAAACTCCGCCTTCTTTCCTACCGATTCAACCAGCGTAACCCGGGTTTTGGGCCACAACACCTTCAGTACCAAACCGGGAAAGCCGGCGCCGGTGCCCACGTCGATCAGCCGTTCAGGCGGTACGCGCTGGCCCCAGGCTTTCTGAACCGTCATCGAGTCGAGAAAATGTTTAACCCGCACGCTTTCAGGATCGTTAACCGCAGTGAGATTAACTTTCTGATTCCATTCTAAAAGCTCATTTTCGTAGATTTTCAGCAGGGCGATTTTTTCACTTGAAAGCTCAAATCCTAACACGGACCTGACCTGGTCGATAAGTTTTTGCATGCGAAGTTGTTTCCTATCCTGAACAACCGCAGTATTTCAGCGGTTTTGTCCCGATAATTTAGATCATCGTCGGGCAACGAATGATCAGATCGAACAAGCTAATTTTAACCACAACGCACCGGAAATACCAAGTTCATATCCTTCCCCCTGGATATTTCATTAAAGAGTCGCCTTGCGCTCTTTTCCAAAAATCTGTGAAACAAGCGTGCCGATTAATATCAAACCAGCGCCGAGCAAATCGCGCGCTGCCATCGCTTCATGGAGGAACAACCAACCACCCAGGCCGGCAAAAGCGCCCTCCAGGCTGAGGATGATGACCGCATGGGTTGGGTTAGCAGTACGCTGCGCGATGACTTGCAGGGTATAAGCCAGACCCACTGATAAAAATGACCCGTACAGAAGAGTCCACAAGCCATCGCGAATTCCGCTAATGCTAATCGGCTCAAAAAACAGTGCGGCAGCCAGGCTCAGAAACCCGCAAACGGCAAACTGCAAGCATGCCAGCTGCACCGGTCCTACAGGGTCGGCATATTTGGCAATCAGGTGCACATGCACTGCCCAGATAAAAGCCCCGGTGAAGAGAACAAGGTCATAGGGTGAGATCGTCCATCCACCTTTGAATGACAGCAGGTACAATCCGGCTACTGCCAGTAGCGCGCCGGTCCAATGGGCGATATGTGTGCGCTGCCCCCAGAAAAAAGCCAGCAAGGGCACCAGGATCACGTACAATCCGGTAATAAAGCCGCCCTTGCCAGCAGTTGTTCCCATTAATCCCACCTGTTGCAGTGATGAAGCGATAAACAGAACCACGCCCGTCAATCCAATCGGCACAGCGCAGGTTTTCAGGCTGAACCCTGTTGAAGCTGGATTCTTCCTGCGCTGCCAGATCAGAATCGGCACCAGGGAAAGCGCGCCCAGGCTGAAGCGGATCCCGTTAAAAGTAAACGGCCCCATATGGGACATGCCAACTCGTTGGGCAACGAAGGCAAAGCCCCAAATGGCAGCCGTTAATAGTAATAAGAGGTCGACCTTCAAGAGGCGCTCAGTTCTTCCGGTCGGAATGATTACGAATGTGCCAGATCACCTTGCTGTGCACCCGTTTTCGTGGAACCGCTCCGAAATTGCGGCTATCAGTACTGGCAATCTGCGTGCCGCGCACTTCAAAGAACTGGCCACCTTCCAGCACGCGGTGAACGCGCTTGAGCAGCGTGCCATAGCCAGGTTGTTGAAAGACGATCACATCGCCAGTTTTGATCTTCCCGGCAGGGAAGGGAACGTCAGCAGCCAGGACATAATCGCCCTCGCGAAAATCAGGCCACAGGCTCGAACCGCGCACCTTAAGCAGGCGGACCATACGGATTAAAGGAGCGGAACAACGATTTCATCGGTGACCGGGAAGGGAGCCGCCACCCGTTTTGTTTCCTTGCCTTTGATCTGCCAGAAAATTTCTGCAAACTCATTAACCGCTTCCAGCAGCGCCACGCCTGACTCACGGTCAACGGTTTGGCGGGCTTTGGAGCCAAGCTGCAGAATTTTGTGCACCAGGCCGGATAGTTGTGGGTAGGATTCGATGTGCTGGTCTTTGATGAAATCACCCCAGATAACCCGGATCTCGTGCTTGGTTAATTCTGCGTGTTCTTCTTTAACCGCCACATAGCGCGCCATGCTGTTGAGATATTCTGCATCGATAGTGTCGCTATGAGCTTCAACCAGGCCGTCGATCAGGTCAATCATGCGAATTACGGTCAGCGCACCGATCAATGCAAGGTGCGGATCATAAATACCGCAGGGTATATCGCAATGGGCGTCCACAACCTCAACAGGGTTATGCTGGTCTATTTTTCGGGCGATTTTGTGTAACATGTTTACCTCCAGTTTAGTGTTGATAATGGTTTACGAGCACTTGTCGAGATCATTATATTTTTTATAACATGGTTCTGCAAATTAATGGTAAAACCGCGTAGGTTTATACCAGAATGCTGGTTGATTCAACAGATTTTGATGCAATGCGAGCCTGACCCAAACAATCCGGACCGCTTCAATCCCGGGTATGGTTTCGGTAAGCGCTGATCACAGCCATCAATGCTGCCATGTCATCCAGCCTTGCCGCACATTTTGAAAGGGCCAGACGCGGCAGCAAGCGGGCTTCTCCACCGCCATGACGCAGGACAGCATCCCGCAAGGGTTCCAGCAGATTTTCACCCAGCAGATCCGCCGGATGACCGAAGACTGCCAACTCCGGGTCGAGGGTAAGAACCAGCCACAGCAAGGCTTTTCCCAGGTACTCGGCAGATTCGGCGATCACCTGCTGTGCTTCTTCCTGCCCAGCGTTAACCGCGCTGACGAATTCATAGGGTTTTGGCGGTACAGGCCAGAGCCCGGGATAGCGGTTGTGGGCTAATTCTGCCATACCCAATCCGCTGGCGAACCCGGTCAGAGAACCTGGATAACCCAGACCAGCTGGTCCGGCTGGAGCCATGCGCATGGATCCAATCTCTCCGGCAGCATCATTTGCCCCGTGATAGATTTTCCCATTCTTGATAATGCCGGCGGAAACCACCGGTTCCAGGTCCAGGAAGATTTGATCTGGCACGCCAACCCCGGCGCCAAAAACCATCTCTGCCAGTGCACCGGCATTACTGCGATGTTCGATCATAACCGGCAGGTTGTAGCGGACTCCCAGGCGGCCTTTGAGCGGCACATCGTCCCATTTGGGCAAATCGGGTGCAGATATGACAATACCCCGGCTGAAATCTACTGAACCACTGACCGCCACCGAAATCACCTCGGGGCTGCTTAATCCCTGGGCCCGGCAGACTTTGAGCAGCGTATCCGCCAGAGCACAAATGGCATCGAATGCCTCCGGGAAGGGTTGTCCGGAGATTGCTTCCATTTGGGTTCGCTCGTAGATCAACCCGGTCACATCCCCAAAGACTGCGCTGGTTTTCTGCCCGCTAATGTTTATTCCCAAGATTTTCGCGGTTGGACTCAGATCATTCAAGATCTCAAGTGGTCGTGATGTCATGCTGTCTGCTGTCAACTCCTCGTCATTTGCTTATTGTAATGATTATACGATATCCTGAAGCAGATGCACCCGGGATAATTGAGTCTGGCACGCCATCCACTACCGCCACTTTACACAAATTGCCTGTGCTTGACATTCGCCCAAACACTTAAATCATCAAAACCGGCGATTTCTTTGACTTTTGTTCACGATTGTCTTAAAATTGGGGATTGCGTGTCATTATCTAAATAGCATGATATTTTAAGGAATTAGGAAGGTCTCTTAGATGAAAGAATATAAAACCGAGTCAATCCGTAACATCGTCCTGGCCGCTCACAGCAGCGCAGGCAAGACCATGCTGGTTGAAGCCCTGGTGAATTACACCGGCGGAACCACGCGCATGGGCCAGGTTGAAGATGGTTCAACAATCTCAGACTTTGACGAAGAAGAAATCCGGCGCGGAATTTCTCTCTTCACCTCTGTCGTTCCAGTAGAGTACAACAACGTCAAACTCAATTTACTCGATACCCCGGGCTACACCGATTTCATCGGAGAGGTCATCTCTGCCATGCGAGTGTCCGATGGCGCGCTGATCCTGGTCGATTCTGTGGCTGGTCTCGAGGTGGGAACCGAGATGGCGCTGCAGTACAGTGAAGAGTTCAATATTCCCAGAATGATCCTGATCAACAAGATGGAACGGGACAATGCCAACTTTGAAAAGGTTCTCCAGGCTGTTCAGGAGCATGTTGAAACACGCCTGATCCCGCTGCAGTTGCCCTGGGGTGAAAAAGCGAATTTCAACGGTGTGATTGACCTGCTCTCCATGAAGGCGCTAAAAGGCGATGGGGATGAAGCCGTAGCAATCCCAGCAGAATTCCAGGAGAAAGCTGAAGAGGGTCACCTGGCGCTGGTTGAGGCTGCTGCCGAGGGTGAAGACGACCTGATGGAAAAATACTTCGAAAATGGTGATCTAACCGACCAGGAGATCATGCGAGGTTTGCGCAGCGTCATCTGGGCGGGTAAATTCATCCCCGTGTTGGTTGGCTCAGGCGCTCATAAAACTGGCATCGCACCCTTGCTTAACGCATTGATTAACCTGATGCCTTCCCCGGCGGACGCCGCGCCTGCCATTGCGAAAAATGCTAAGGGCGAAGAGATCACCCTCGAACCGGTGGATGACGGTCCGCTGGCGGCTTATGTGTGGAATACCACCGCTGATCCCTTTGTTGGTAAACAAACCTTTTTCAGGATTTATTCCGGGAAGATGGTTGCCGATGATCGCGTGTGGAACAGCAACAAGGGAGAAGAAGAGCGCCTGGCTGGTATGCAGGTTCCCTTTGGCAAAGAAGGGAAACCAATCAACGTTTTACACAGCGGTGATATCGGTCTGGTTGCCAAATTGAGCGCCACCACGACTGGCGACACACTGTGCAAAAAGACAAACGCCCTGACCTTACCGACAGCCAATTACCCCAATGCGCTCTACCAGGTGGCGGTTTTCCCCAAAACCCAGTCAGACGCAGCCAAACTGAGCGTCACCCTGACTCGCCTATGCGAAGAAGACATGACCCTCACGTGGCATAATGAACCCGCCACCCGCCAGACCATCCTGCAGGGCATGGGCGACCAGCACATCGATGTTACCATTCGTCGTGCTGAAGGCAAATTCCAGCTTGGGCTTGATATCCAGGAGCCAAAGGTGCCCTACGAAGAGCGCATCACCCGCGAGAACGCTGCAGTTTACCGCCATAAAAAGCAAACCGGCGGAGCCGGTCAGTTTGGCGAGGTGCACCTGCGGGTCAGCCCGCTCCCTGAAGAGGATTTTGAGTTTGTCAACGATGTCTTTGGCGGTTCAATCTCAAACAACTTCATGCCATCGATTGAAAAAGGCATTCGCAATGTGATGAAGGAAGGCGTGATCGCCGGTTACCCGGTGCACAATGTCAAGGTCTCAGTGTATGATGGGAAAGAGCACCCGGTGGATTCCAAGCCGATCGCCTTTGAAATTGCGGGGCGCGAAGCTTTTAAGCTGGCTTTCAAGGAGGCGGGTGCGGTGCTGTATGAACCCATCATGCGGGTTGAGGTGATCGTCCCCGAATCGAACATGGGCGACGTGCTGGGTGATATGAACTCCCGCAGGGCGCGCGTGCAGGGAATGGATACACAAAAAGGCCGCTCGATTGTCAAAGCCCTTGTGCCCCTGGCAGAGATGCTGCGATACACCACCACCTTGCGCTCGATGTCCGGCGGTCGCGGTTACTTCACCATGGAATTCGACCATTATGAAATGGTGCCCCAGCACCTGGCCCAGGACATTATCGAAGCCAAACGCCGCGAAGACCAGGAAAAAGAAGATTAATAATCTTCACTCAACAGGAGAGTATCAAAGGGGCTGTCAAAAAAAGGCAGCCTCTTTGTTGATTAAAAGGAGAAAATACTGCTATTAAGTGAGAAGACAAAAAAATAAGCTATCTGACTTACTTTTGTGACAGACTCCCGGCAGCCGGGTCGGTTTAGCTGAACGTTGTCGCCTCCCCCCTCAGACCTCTTCCATCACACCCCAGCTTTTTCCAACCCTGGCCTCGGTATCGATGGGAATGGATAAGGTGTAGGCGTTTTCCATTACTGCCTGCACCAGTTTCACCGTTTGCTGCAGTTCGACCTCAGGTACTTCGAAGATCAGCTCGTCGTGCACCTGCAACAGCATGCGTACTCCCAGGCCGGCTTTTTCGATCTCGACTGGAAGCTTGAGCATCGCCAGTTTAATGATGTCCGCCGCCGTGCCCTGGATGGGGGCATTGATCGCTTCGCGCTCCTCACGCTGGCGGATGTTGTGCGGCGCGCCGCTTTTCAGGTTGGGGAAGTACCGGCGGCGCCCCAAGAGGGTCTCAACATAGCCCTGCTGCGCGGCCTGCTGACGGATGCCCTGCAAGTAATTTTTGACTCCCGGGAATTCCTTAAAATAGGCTTCAATAAAATTTTCGGCTTCAGCCAGGGTCAGATCGGTGGCGTTGGTCAGCCCGAAGGCGCTCATTCCATAGATCAAGCCGAAGTTGATCGCCTTGGCATGCCGACGCATTTCAGGCGTGACTTCCGCCAGGTCAATCCCGTGGACGGCGGCCGCCGTGGTGGAGTGGATATCCTGCCCGGCTCTGAAGGCAGCCAGCATGGCTTCATCCTGCGACATGTGAGCCACGATGCGCAGCTCAATTTGCGAATAATCCACCGACATTAACAACCAGCCCGGTTGGGCAATAAAACCTTCCCGCACCCTTCGACCGATTTCGGTCCGAATGGGGATGTTTTGCAGGTTGGGATTGGAAGAGGCAATCCGCCCGGTGACGGTGCCCGTCTGGTTAAACGAGGTGTGCACGCGCCCGGTATCGGGGTTGACCTGCAGGGGCAGCGCATCCACGTAGGTGGAACGTAATTTTTCCAGTTCGCGATATTCCAGAACCCAGGCCACCACGGGATGCTGCCCGGTCATCGCCTCTAAAACATCAGCCGCCGTGGAATACAAGCCAGAGCTTGTTTTGCGCGCCCGATCGGGCGGTTCAAGTCCGAGTTTATTAAACAGGGCTTCCGAAAGCTGCTGGGTAGAGTTCAAATTAAACGCGTATCCCACCGCAGTTTGAATCCTGGCTTCGATCTCTGCCAGTTTGCCTTCCAACTCGTGAGAAAATTTGCTAAAGAAAGCAGTATCGAGGCTGAAGCCAACTTCTTCCATTCCAGCCAGCACCGGTACCAGGGGCATTTCCATGGTATCAAAGAGTTTTTGCGCGTTGTGGCTGCCCAATTCATCCCGTAGCTGTGGGATCAAGCGCAGGCAGATGGCCGCGTCCGCTGCAGCGTAACCGGCTACCTCAGCGATTGGCACCTGGTCCATGGTCTTTTGCCCCCGCCCTTTGCCAATCAGCTCTTCAATCCGGGTCATTTCGTAGCCCAGGCGCACCCAGGCTAGGTTCTTCAAGCCCAGGTTGCGCGAAGCCGGGTTGATCAGCCATTCAGCAACCATCGTATCAAAGGTCAGTGGCTCCACGGTCAGCCCGGCGCGCTTGAGGACTAAATAATCAAACTTCAGGTTGTGACCGACTTTGCCGATGTTTTTGTCCGTCATCGCCCCTGCCAGGGCTTTAAAAATCTCCTCGCTGGCTAACTGCTGCCCCTGCTGATGCCCGAGTGGGAGGTAGTACCCGTGCTCGGAGTCAACCGCCAGTGAAATGCCGACCAGCCTGGCGCGCATCGGGTCGGTATCGTTGGTCTCGGTATCGAAGGCGATCTGCTCGGCGCCAGAAAGGACCTTTACCAGTTTCTGCAGCTTTGTGGGTGTGTCAACAATCGTCGTTTTCACCAATCCAGGTTGCTCTGCAGCAGATGGGGTTGATGCGGCCTGGTCAAACAAGTCCATCTGCCCGCTCTGGGTCGCCAGCGGATGCATTTTCCCCACCAGGGTATTCAACTGCTCAACCAGGCTGCGGAATTCCAGCTCGCGGAACAGGTTTTCCACCGCTTTGGGGTTGAAATGGTCAATGCGCGCCTGATCTAAATTGACTTTCATGTCCAGGTCGGTGACGATCCGGGCCAATTCACGACTCATATAGGCGGATTCCCTGCCAGCCTCCAGGGCTGATTTAGCCCGCCCGGTGATCTCGTCCAGGTGCTCGTAAATGCCATCCAACGACCCGTATTCATTCAGCAGCTTCACCGCCGTTTTTTCGCCGATGCCCCTCACGCCGGGAATATTATCAGAGGGGTCGCCGCTCAGGGCTTTTAAATCAACCACCTTTTCAGGTGGTACGCCCATTTTCTCCACTACATCTTCTGGGAAATAATCCTTAGCCTCCGAGAGCTTGGTGCCCGCCAGGTTGACCACCACCCGGTCGGTGACCAGTTGCAGCAAGTCCTTGTCGCCGGTGATGATCTTAACACCTAACCCCTGCTCTTCGGCAGCCCAGTGCGCCACGCTGCCCAGCACATCATCGGCTTCGTAATTCTCCAGTTCCAGGCGGGGGATGTTAAAAGCGTCCACAATCTCCCGCATGCGTTCGACCTGACCGCGCAGGTCATCGGGCATCTTTGCCCGGGTGCCTTTATAGTCTTCATAGATCTTGTGACGGAAGGACTTGCCCTTATCAAAAACCACTGCCAGGTAATCCGGGTTTTCCTGTTGAAAGATGCGCATGAGGGTGCTGGTAAAGCCATACACGCCCGCGGTGGGCTCACCGCTGTTGGTCTGGAAGGCATTGGAGCGGGTGCCGCCTGCGGTCAGGGCAAAATACGCCCGATACGCCAGACCGTGACCGTCGAGTAAATAAAGGATTGGGGGCATGTTGACTCCTTCAGGTTAGAAAACTGCATTGAACAATTTTATTTTATCCTGATTTTTGCCGAAAACAAAGCCGCACATAGAGTATATGCACAGGCGCACAGCGCAGGACATTCAGATGGGAAGATAAAGAGTGCTTCGCGAAGGGAGGGAGTCGTAAAGCCCCTTTCCGCTTTACAGCAGCTCTTTATATTTTTTCACGTACAGGTTTTTTACGATTGTCACCAACACCATATACAGGACAACCGTGATGCCTAAATACACAAAATAAATTCCGGGCAGCGGCGCGAGGCCGATTGATGCGCCAAAACCGGTGAATGGGATGACCGTCAGCAAGGCGATTCCTGCAAAGGTGAGGGCAATCAGCTCTGTTGAAGCACGACTTTGAATGAAAGGAATCTTTGGCGTTCGGATCATATGAATCACCAGGGTCTGACTCCACATTGATTCCACAAACCAGCCCGCCTGGAAAACCGCAATATACAATGCCATCATTTTTGGATCGGTTAATTGATGAAACAGCAACCCGCCTGTGAACATGGGGGCGATGATAAAGTACATTAATAAATAGGTCGTGATGTCAAATACAGAACTGGTTGGCCCGATCCAGAGCATAAATTTTGTTACCGAGCTGGCATCCCAAGTTCTGGGCTTTTCCAGAAATTCCGTATCGACGTTGTCCCACGGGATGGCGATGCAGGAAAGATCATAAATCAAATTGAGCAAAATCAGGTGCAAAGACGCCATTGGCAGGAAGGGCAGGAATGCACTCGCCACCAATACAGAAAAAACGTTTCCAAAATTTGAAGAGGCTGTCATCTTGATGTACTTTATGATGTTCGCATAGGTTTTTCTGCCTTCAAGAATACCATTTTCAAGCACCATTAAATCTTTTTCCAGCAAGATAACATCGGCTGATTCCTTGGCGATATCGACTGCATTGTCAACGGAAATACCCACATCTGCTGCTTCCAGCGCCCCGGCATCGTTAATGCCATCGCCCATATACCCTACAGAATGTCCCTTTTCCCGCAAAGCATTGATCAGCCGGGTTTTTTGTGAAGGCGACATTTTTGCAAAAATTGTTGCCTTTTCTGCCAGGTCGCCCAGCTCTCTATCTGAAAGATTGTCAACATCTGAACCGATGTAAACTTTGTCGAATTTAATGCCAACTTGTTTACAGACGCTTTTGGCAACTTCTTCATTGTCCCCTGTAATTACCTTCACATTAACACCATGTGCTTTTAACGCTTCGATAGCGGCAGTTGCGCTTACTTTTGGTGGGTCAAGAAACGCAAGGTAACCAATTAAAACCATGTCGCTTTCATCTTCAACGGAAAATTCACCGACGGGTGAGGGATTTGTTTTCTGTGAAACCGCAATGACCCGCATGCCGTCGTTATTTAACTCCTGAACCTTTTTCAGGACAATTCCCTTCTTTTTCTCAGTAAGTTCAACAACTTCTCCTTTATATTCCACAAAGGTTGAGATGGTCAGCATTTCTTCAACGGCACCTTTGGTGATCATTTGCCGTTTACCCGTTTCATCTTCGACCACCACGCTCATTCTTCTCCGTTCGAAATCAAATGGAACTTCGTCGACTTTTACATAGCGATCCACGCTGCTTTTGATGTTTTCATCATGATCTTTTAATTCCATGGTTTTATTAATGATGGCGATATCCAATAAATTCTTTAAACCCGTTTGGTAATAACTATTTAAAAATCCATGTCGCAACACCCGGGTGTCGCTGTTGCCATCAATATCTAAGTGGTATTGTAAAATAATTTTGTCTTCGGTAAGCGTTCCAGTTTTATCTGTGCAAAGAATATCAATTGCGCCCAAATTTTGAATTGAGTTCAAATTTTTAATGATTACCTTTTCTTTCGACATCGCGATCGCGCCTTTTGCCAGGCCAGCGGTCACAATCATCGGCAACATTTCCGGGGTCAAACCAACAGCAACCGAAATTGCAAACAATAAGGCACTTAACCAATTCCCTTTTGTGAGGCCGTTGATCACAAAAACAATTGGAACCATCACCATCATGAACCTGATTAAAACCCAGGAGACCTCATTTACGCCCTTTTCAAAGCTGGTAACAATCGGTTCTTTTTTTAAATCCTGAGCAATTCCGCCAAAGATCGTATCATTGCCGGTGGCAACAACGATTCCCTTTGCATAACCACTGAGCACGTTGGTGCCCATAAAAGCCAGGTTATTCTTTTCCAGGGCAGTACTGTCATCTTCAAGAATTGCTGAAGTTTTTTCTACAGCTTCGCTCTCCCCGGTTAATGCAGCTTGACTGATAAATAAGTCCTTCGCCTGGATGACACGAATATCAGCAGGGATCATATCCCCGGCGGATAAATACACAATATCACCGACAACGATTTCATCTAAAGGGATTTCTTTCGCCCCTTCACCAATTCTTTCAATATTCGCTGTGGTTTCAATCATCTCGAGTAGTTTTTCGGCTGCGTTTCCACTTCTCGTCTCCTGAACAAAACGCAGTATTCCCGAAATCAACACCATTGCGACGATGATCATAACGGTTGTAAAATCTCTTTCGCCCGCGCTGGCTAAGATAATATCAGTAAAAGCAGATACGACAGCCAGGGCAATTAGAATCAAAGTAAATGGATTGATAAACGCATCAACCAGCCGCTTGAATACGGAGTCACCTTTCTCGTAAGTGACGATATTTTCCCCGTACAGGTGTCTGGCGGTTTTTATCTGCTCTTCTGTTTTGCCGCTTTCCGAACTATCCAGCAATTCATAGACGATTGGCATCATGTTACTGGATGCATCCAAAAGCCTCTGATTGGCCTCTTCATTTCTGACGATATCCTCTGCGCCAGCAACGAATGAATTTTTATTGTTTTTGTTTTTGTTCGTCACCGTGTCACCTCCAATATTTTGGGCAGAGCGCATTGAAAAAAGCACATCCACCTGATTTATTGACCACTACTGCAGGTGGATCGCGATTGATGCAACGCATCTCTTTAGCTTATGAAAGTTTATCCATCAACACTGCCAGACAGATTTGTGATTACTGCCCTGATTGAGCATAGAAAAGCTCCATGCAAACCCAACAGATGCATAGAGCATAATTCATAAGCATTCCCGTTTGAGCTTTAACTCTGCGAGGCGATGAAATTACATTCGTTGAAGCCTTAATCGACCACAACTGTTCATACCAGCTCATAGTGTCTCCACTATTTTGCGGCAGTAATCCGTATCCGCGTAGTAGCCTCACCTACCGAGTAGTAATAATTTGTTTAAAATTAAATCTAGCATATATGAATTGGGCTGTCAAGGAAATTCATTTTTCCCACTGAAAACTTGTCAAACTAAAACGCGTAAGCCTGGCAGGATAAAGGCGTAGACCGCTGAAAGATGTCGGTGTCTGACACCTTTACACCCGCGCTTCTAAACCTGTTAACCTGGCTGATACTATCCTGTTAAAAACTGAAAACCATTGGGGGAACAAAAAGGCTGAACGGACTGCGTTCAGCCTGATGGTGTCATTTACAACCGCCAACGCATTAGAATTCCACGTCCTTGATGATCTCATCAATGAGCGCCATTACATCATCGGTGAGACGATTTTTAATCTCCACAGCTTTCATGTTTTCTGCAACCTGAGAGACCCGCGTTGCGCCGGTGATCACGGTGCTGACGTTCGGGTTCTTCAGCAGCCAGGCGAGGGACATCTGCGCCAGGCTGACCCCCAGGTCATCCGACACCGCAGTCAGTTTTCGGGCGACCGCCAATTTCTTCTCATCTTCAAATTTATCTCGCAAAAACGCGTAGGCTTTCAGATCACCCCGGCTGCCCTTGGGGATTTTCCCATCGTTATACTTGCCGGTCAGCAAGCCGCTGTACAGCGGGCTCCAGGTGGTTGTGCCGTAACCAAGTTCCTTATATAGCGGAGCATATTCCACTTCAAACCGGTAACGGTGGAGCAAGTTATATTCGGGTTGTTCCATGCTGGGCGGCCGCAGGCTGTTGCGACGGGCAAAGTCTGTGGCTCGCATGATATCTGCGGCGGACCATTCCGAAGTGCCCCAATAGAAGGCCTTGCCTTCACGGATGACCTGGTTAAAGGCAAACACCGTTTCTTCTATCGGCGTTTCGGGGTCTGGGCGGTGGGCGAAGATCAGGTCAACATACTCCAGATCCAGACGTTTGAGCGCATTGTGGGTGCCTTCGATGATGTGTTTATAAGAAAGGCCACGGTCGTTAGGACCATTTCCACCCCAAAAGATCTTGGTCGAGACCAGGTAATCCTTACGCGCCCAGCCCAGCTCCTTGAGGGCCTGGCCCATGATGATCTCTGCCTCACCAGCAGCATATGCCTCAGCGTTATCGAAGAAGTTTACACCGGCGTCAAAAGCCGCCGCCATAATCTCCTTGGCTTCCTGCAGACCAAATTGAAATCCGTAGGTCACCCAGGCGCCCAATGAGAGCTCTGAGACTTTAACACCCGCTTTTCCTAAGTTTCGATATTCCATTTTTTCTCCTTTATGCGTTCACGATATCTTTTTTGAAGAACATCTCATCTAACGACTCCTTTATTATACGCGCTAAGTAAAGGTGGGAACTGGTCTCAACCCGGAACCTGCAACCCTGAACCAACCCTGAGCGGGGGATTCAACTGTGAATTGCCCATTAAGGATGCATTTCTCCTGCTGCCGCTTGCCAGATTTAAAAATACAAAGCGAATTTCACCAGATTTATGTTCAACCCGCGGTGAGCGTTTTGAAAATTGGTTAGTTCGCAATTCAGCGTCATTGGTCGATGGGCGAACCTGCGCGTAGCGCTCTCTGTGCTCTGCAGGGGTGTCGACAGGTAAGTCTCATTTGTTTTTTAATACGCTCTCCCTTAATATTTGACATGTATAACACTTTATGTTAATATATTGATGGAAATCCTTTTATGGAAGCAGTTTCATAAACCCTTAATCAACCCTTTTTTTGCCATGAGCTCGAAATCCAGTCGCACACCCACCATTTACGATGTCGCAAAAGCGGCAGGCGTGTCCATCTCCACCGTTTCGCGGGTGATCAACGCCAGCTCCAGCGTTAGCGATGACACGCGTGAACGCGTCCAGAAGGCTATCGACCGCCTGGCGTTTATCCCCAAGGCAGAAGCACGCGCCCGGGCAATGAAGGATTTTGCCCGCATTGGTGTGATGACACCCTTTTTTACCGCCCCAGCCTTTGTCCAGCGCTTGCGCGGTGTGGCACAGGGACTGCTTTCAACCCGTTACGAGCTGACCATCTTTACCATTGAATCCCTTGACCACCTGAACTACTACCTGGCGACCCTGCCTGTCACCGGTCACCTGGAGGGTTTGATCTTGCTCTCCTTGCGCGTAAACGATGAATCGGCGAAAAAACTAAAAGATCATGACCTTGAAACGGTTCTGATCGAGTTTCCCCGGCAAGACCTCAATACAGTCGAAATTGATGATATAGCTGGGGGCGAAATGGCGGCTGAGTACCTGATCAGCAAGGGACATCAGCGACTGGCCTTCCTTGGCGACACCACCGACCTGGGCGAGTTTGCCATTTTACCCATCACGATGCGGTTGCTCGGATTTCAAAAAGGGATTGAAAAAGCCGGGCTGTCCTTACCGAATGATTTTATCTGTACTTCGCAGTACACCGTCATAGACGCCGAACGCCAGATCGAACCCCTGCTGACCCGACCCGACCGCCCAACCGCCATCTTTTGCGCCACGGACATGCAAGCCCTGGGTGTGGTTAACAAAGCACGCGCACTGGGGTTGCGCATCCCGCAGGACCTGGCTGTCCTGGGGTTTGACGACCTGGACTTGGCTGATTACGTGGGCTTGAGTACCATCCACCAGTCTCTGGACGAATCCGGACGACTGGCCGTTGAAATCCTGCTCTCCCGTATCAAAGATCCCGAGCGCCCCTTGCGACATGTCCGCTTGCCGCTCACCATCATTGAACGGCAGACCACGTAAGGTAACCTGGTTATAAAACACATCAATTAAAATAATTATGCTGAGCATTGGCCGGGTTGTGTTACACAAAGATGACCAACTTGAATAGTATAAGTTTTATGAAAGAAGACGGGAACCCATGGTTGATGTGATCACCTTAGGCGAATTATTGATTGATTTTGTCCCCACGGTCTCCGAGGTGACGCTCATCGACGCACCGGCGTTCAAAAAAGCGCCTGGCGGTGCGCCCGCCAATGTGGCAGCAGGGCTGGTGAAACTGGGCGTCACGAGCGCGTTCCTGGGGAAGGTGGGCGATGACGCCTTCGGTTTGTTTCTAAAAGCAACGCTGGACCAATCAGGCGTGGACACGCGCGGGCTGGTGTTCTCACAGGAAGCGCGTACCGCGCTGGCTTTCGTCTCGTTACGGGCAGATGGCGAACGTGAATTTATGTTTTATCGGCACCCCAGCGCCGACATGCTTTTTTCGCCGGAAGAAGTAGCTGTGGAGCTCATTCAAGCAGCAAAAATCCTTCATATCGGGTCGATCAGCCTGATCAGCGAACCCTCCAGGAGTGCTACGCTGACCGCGCTGGAGGTTGCCTGCCAGCAGGGCGTTCTTGTGTCCTATGATCCTAATTTGCGCCTAACGCTGTGGCCTGATGCCCCGGCTGCCAAAAAAGGCATTTTGAGCATCTGGCAGCAGGCGCACCTGGTTAAAGTCAGTGAGGAAGAGCTTTTATTTCTGACCGGTGTGGAAGATATCGACCGGGCTGTGGAAGCGCTCTGGCATGATGATTTGCGTTTGTTCGTGGTGACCCTGGGAGCGGATGGCTGCCGGTATTACACACCCCGATGCAGGGGACAGGTGCAGGGCTTTAACGTCCAGGCTATCGACACCACGGGTGCCGGAGATGGGTTTGTCGCCGGTCTGCTGATGGGTCTGCTCAATCACCCGGCAGCCTGGCATGAAGACCATGCACTCAGGGATGTCTGCCAAGTGGCGAATGCCGTTGGTGCGCTGACCACCACCCAACGCGGGGCAATCCCGGCTTTACCCACCC
>ERZ795058.100-NODE-100-length-132559-cov-9.385219_pt1 | contig 132559 bp, 117 predicted proteins | sample MGYA00375142_ERZ795058 | MGnify/ENA primary metagenome ERZ795058 (study PRJEB30187, sample SAMN05720210) | activated sludge metagenome | isolation source: anaerobic digester from wastewater treatment plant | place: Japan | collected 2015-04-20 ... | reverse complement strand
GCCACGCCCGAAATCGTCATCGACTTCGGCGACCTCCCGATCTTCGACGCCACCACCTACCCGTCCATCCTGCTGATCGAAAAGGCCAAACCCGAGGCGGATGCAAAGACGCTGGTCGCCACCTTCACCGACCCCTCACAGTTGGAACGCCTGGACGAAACCCTGGCCGCCGTGGGTTTCAGTATGCCGATTGTGGCGCTCAAGCCGGGAGGCTGGACCCTGGAGCGCCCGAACGTCCTGGCCTTGATGGAGAAGCTCAGAAAGGCCGGCAAGCCCCTCGGTGAGTATGTGGAAGGAAGATTCTATCGGGGCGTCTTGACCGGCCTGAACGAGGCCTTCGTCATCGACGAGGCCACCCGGAAACACCTTATCGCCGAGGATCCCAAAAGCGACGACCTGATCAAGCCCTGGATCCGCGGGCGCGACATCCGGAAATGGAAGGCAGAGTGGGCGGGGTTGTATCTCATCACCATCGCCAGCAGCGCCAACCGAGACTGGCCTTGGTCGAAGGAGCGTTCCGCGGCAAAGGCTCGCTCGTTGTTTGCCAAGGTTTACCCGGCGATTCACAGGCATCTATCACTGTACGAAGACAAGCTCAAAATACGCGACGATCAGGGGAAATTCTGGTGGGAGTTAAGATCGTGCATCTACTGGGCGGAGTTCGAAAAACCGAAAATCATGTATGCGGAGATATCAACTGAAGGCAAATTTCTGTTTGAAGCCGATGGCTATTTTTCAGACACGACGACCTACATTATGGCAAGTAATTCGGAATACCTGCTTGGTGTTTTGAACTCAAGACTATTTACCTACATGTTTTCAAAGACAAGCTCCGAAATCAGCGGGGGATTCTTCCGTTGGAAGCGTCAATACATGGAGCTTCTCCCCATTTTCCCTGCCACCGCAGCACCGAAATCTCCTATCATCGAACGCGTCCGGAAAATCCTCGCTAATCCCGACAGCCCTGCCGTACCTCGCCTTGAATCCGAAATTGATGATCTGGTCTATAAGATATACGGATTGACAAAAGACGAAATAGCCCTTGTGGAGGGTAAATGAAAAAAGAGAAGCCTCCCGTCACGCTGCATGACATAGAAGAGGCCGTTTCAGAGCGGGAAGAATAACAACGCGCATAGCCTCTAACATTTTTTGCCCGGGAATCGCAAAAAATCGGAGGGATGAAGATGGCTGTTTCTCAGGAGACAAGAAAGGCTCTCTATGAGAGAGCAGGTGGCCAATGCGAATGCACGATGACGGTTTGTTCACATCACAAAGGACGGTGCCCCCACAAGCTGAATTCTGGATGGGAGGCGCACCACCGGACGGCGGGAGGACCGGACACGCTCAGCAATCTGATAGCCATGTGCGTAACGTGCCATAAGAACACGCGCACCTATGGGAGAGGGTAACGGAAAAACTCGACACGACTGTATTCATACGCCATTCCCGAGCTGGAATATTTTTCCCGGTTTTAGTCTTAGACGGTCAATTGCAGGGGGGTCGGTTGCAAGCCCCGAATCGTTCATGACGGAGAAGATATGATTTGGTCTGACCATGAAACTGACAGGGACTGCGTCGCACTTCTTTTCGGTCTACCCGATCTGAAAAACGCCCGCAATCTTTTTGAGAACAAATCAACTTGTTGTTGACAACAATTTGATTTGTGGTGTATGCATACACAGCGGATTACTTATGAAATATACACCCCTTCAAATCAGGGAGATAGTAAATATCTCCCAAGAAACTTTGCGTCACTGGCGGCGAGTTTTGCCGCCGCTAAAGGAGCAAAATGGCTATGCGCCTTGTTTTACGGCCGGCGATGCCTTGGCGCTTAAGATTGTCAAAGAAATCGTCGAAACGCTCCAAGTGCGCGTTCAGGCTCTTCAACCTTTAGCGAATGAGCTTTTCAACATCTGTCGAGGGATAAACTGGCCGCGTTTAGAACAGCAATGCCTGATCATTCGATTCGCTGATCAGAGCATAGAAGCTTGCCAAAGTTCCGCAATATTAAAAGATGCGGAGGCCGGTGCGATGGTCGTGGTTGCATTCAGGCCTCACATTGAGGGGCTACGTAGCCGCTTAACGGAGAGCGACGGTCAATATCAGTATGAAATGCCGTTCCCACCGGTGGGGCTTAAAAAAGCGTCAATCGCATAATTAATTAGCCCGTGCATGTTGTGATGCATTGTTTACGCGTAAACAGATAGTTATAAAAGGGTGGTGGTCATGAACGCCTTGCAAATCATTGAAAATGAATTCGCGCAAATTGGCTATTCCCGTAGTGGAATGATCCGGGATTATACTTTTGCCGATGTTCTTACACCGTCAGGACAGCAGCGCAGTGTCGATCTTGCGGCTTTTACGCAAACCCCTGCCTCCTACCGTACGGCCGCTTTTGGTGTGATTCGGGAGGATGACCCTGATATTTCCCAGGCGCTAATGGGTTATAGGGCTTTAGGCGCGCCACTCATGCTGTCCATCTCCGAAAAGCGAGTAACTGTCTGGCAGGTTCGTTCAATGGGAAAGCCACGCCGCATTGATGAATATAGTCTGGATCAAATACCGGCATTGTTTGCAAAACAATCCGGGCAGTGGAAACCCGACGCAATCCACCGTGCCAAATCAATCGGAGCGTTCGATCTAAGTTATCAGTTGGATTTTGTCGATGTTGGCTTATTACCAGCGATTGAGGGAGAAATTCATGTTAAGCTGGATAGATTACTTCAAGAGGTTATTCTAGGCCTTCACGATTTGTTGAAAAAACCAAAAAAACAAATAATTGACTATCGTACGTTGTTCCAAGGCACTTTTAGACTGCTTGCCGCCAAAATTCTTCTGGATTGCAAACACAAAAAAACGCAAGGATGGGATTCTTCAGACATTGGCTCAATTCTGACAGGCATTGCGGACTATTACCAACTGGACACTTTGCATTTGCTGGGTGATGTGACCACAATAAAAGCATTTGCCAATGCATGGCAACAACTGATGGGAGCAATCAGTTTTCGCAACATATCCGCCGATGATCTTGCATTTGTCTATGAAAATACGCTCGTTACACCTGAAACGAGAAAAATTTTCGGCACCCACAGCACACCACGCCAAGTAGCAGAATATATCGTGAGAATGATCGGTCTCAACCGGATCAACCATGATTCACTGCGAGTCTATGAACCATTTTCCGGTGCCGGTGTCTTTCTGGTTTCGGCAATTCGGTATATTCGCGGGCTTTTGCCCAGCGATTGGAGTGATCGGCAACGCCACAAATTTCTCATCGAGCGGATTCAAGGAAGCGAGATCGATCCATTCGCCTGCGAAGTTGCCATGCTTTCTTTAATACTGGCGGACTATCCCAATGCCAATGGCTGGCATATAAAAGAAGAAGATCTTTTCATGGACAGAATTCTTTCTGAAAAAGCAGCGCAGAACAATATAATCCTCTGCAATCCGCCATTTGAAGATTTCACTCAGGAGGAACGAACTACTTATCAATCGTTTGCATCCCGATCAATCCACAAGCCTATTGCTATTTTGGCCACGATACTTGACTCCGTACCTGATGCCATCGGTTTTGTGCTGCCCCGGGGATTTATCCTGGATCGTCAATATGCCGACATCCGCCAAGAGATAGAAAAAAATTATGAAACGATAGAAATCGTCTCCCTTCCGGACCGTATTTTTCAAGCCTCCAGTATCGAATCCTCACTCCTGGTTGCCAAAGATAGAAGGCGAATCAAGGCGACAGGAAGGACCAAACTTATTTCCACAACCGTGAACGATGCCGACAGAACCGGATTTCTCTCTGTCGGTAAAATATCTTCGCGTAGCAGCGACGAAAGACCGGTCATTGCCGAAACACTGGGGCAATTATGGCTGGTTGATCTTAAAGATTTGTGGGATTATTTGTCAACCTATCCGACGCTTGGGAGCGTAGTTGAGATTCATCGCGGTCTCGAATGGAACTATCCGCAGTCACAAGCGATCAGTCACGAAAAGAGACCAGGATATAGAGAAGGCTTGCTGACCAGCACAGGAGGGATATCTCAGTATCATATTTCCAACACAATCTACTTAGACTGCAACGACAGCTCAAAACGAGGTAACGCGGTCCAATACCCCTGGCACGAGCCAAAAGTCATTGCAAATGCTTTTCGATTGACTCGGGGTCCATGGCGAATCGCTGCTTGTCCCGATCTGACAGGGTTGGTTTGCTCGCAGCAATTCTTTGGAATATGGCCTTTAAGGAGCGCCCCTGTTGACTTAAATACCATATCTGCTTTTTTGAATAGCCCGCTGGCTAATGCTTTCTTATCAGTTCATACTCCAACGAAGGGATTCCGTGTCGGGGTGCTTAAGAAGCTGCCCATTCCATTAGAAATGGATACGGCACTGATTTCTAATTTTGTTGGCAAGTATCAGGAAGCTCTTGCACAGCTGCCGATTGAAAAAGTAGAGAGAGACTTTGAACTCAATAAATTACTGATTGAAATCGATGCAGCTGTACTTCAAGCATATGACCTGCCTCCACGCCTTGAAAGACATTTATTAGATTATTTTCGTGGGTATGAACGCCCCGTAATGCACCCATTTGCCGGATGGCTTCCCGAAGATTACTCTCCTTTTATTCCGCTGCATGAATATCTTGACAAAGAATATAAAAAGGTTACCGGACGCTGGGTTCGAGACGTTTTTAAACCCCTGACACCACTGGAAGCTAAATTACTGCAAGACTATCTGGATTAATGACATGCCATTAGACGGTTATTTACTCGACACATGTTTGCTATCGGCGCTTCTTGATCCGACAAAAACGAACCATGCTGCTGTTTGTAGTGCCGTCGATAATCTGGAGGAAGCCGCACCAAAATATGTTTCTGTAATTACATTTGCCGAGCTGCGGTTTGGCATTAGACTTGCGGCCTTACGCGGGGATAAGAAGACGGAAAGACTTGATAAAATTGTTCATGCCGCAAAAACGCACCCCCCTCTCAATGTAACAAAGCATACTGCGGAAGAATATGGTTTCATCAAAGCTGAGCTTGCCAACAAATATTTAGATAAAGCCTTGCGGAGAGATGGTCGGCCTCGATGGATTGAGGAATGGGTTGATAAGGCCACCGGCCAAAAATTGCAGATTGACGAAAATGACCTTTGGTTATGCGCACAGGCAAAAGAACGGAACCTGATACTTTTAACGGCGGAAAATAAAATCAACCGCATCAAAGCTGTCGTTTCAGAAATACGAATTGAGACGATATAGTTCATTGCCATTAGAGGCTCTAAAAAGCAGCGACCGCCCTTTCAGGCGGTCCCCCAATCTCCATCTACCTCCGTTGGTAGATGAGTCGGCCACTTTATGAACCACTGAGGAGCCTCTCGTCAAGAAATACTTACAGAGTCGTGTACGACGACCTTCCGGAACAAATCTGAAAACCTTTCATCCCTGAAGACAACAGTTTGGTAAACAACGACGGCATAGCCAAACCCAGGGGAGCCGCTACGAGCGGCTCTGTTCAGAATAAGGATGGGAAGCTTACGGCAGGACTTTATCTTGCAGGGGATGCGATACACAGGATTGCACTTATCAACCTGGCAGGCGATTCACCCTGTGCCCCACATTGGCGATAAGCCGGGTGATCGTGGCCACGGCATTGGGCTGCTTGAAGGCCCGGTAAGCGATCTCCATCATCCGATAGTAATCCTTCGTGAACCGATTGTAGCCCGTCTGGAGCTCTTCGACGGTCATTGTTCTTCGGCCTCACGATGACCGTGCCGCCCGTGTACTTGGAGTAGTCGGTGCAGATAATCCGGCTCTCCCTCTCGAACTTCCGATAGAACTCGGTCCCCGGATAGGGGATCAGGAAGGTCATGGACAAACTGCTCTATGGCACCTGAAGCAATCATCGAGCAAACAGTGAATCAAAGAAGCATGTTTGCATCATTGTTTGCTTCACATTGTCCCAACGTTATGGTCCCATGAGCGCCGCGTCGGTCAAGAATATCGAGGCCTCCGTCAAGAATCGGCTCCTGGCCGCGGCCAGGCAAAGCGGAAAGCCGTTCCAGACGTTACTCACCCACTACGGTCGGGCCGGTTTCTTTTCCGGCTGTCCCTCTCACCTCTGAAAGAAAAGTTCATCCTCAAGGGCGGCCTGCTGCTGGTGGGCATGGAGGCAACGGGCTATAAAGGGGTTTTATAACTCCAGGAGTTTCTCCGGGCCGTCGAAAAGAAAATCGGGTCTGGCCGCGGCCAGGCGTTCGCGGGAGTGCCAGCCCCAGGTGACGGCGACGGCGCGGATGCCGGCGGCCCTGGCCTCGCGGATGTCGCCCACCGTGTCGCACACGTAGGAAACCTCTTCCGGTCTCGCCCCATAGAGTTCCAGCGCCCGACCGAATTTCTCCGTCTTGCTGAAGCCCGCCTCGGACCCGAAAACCCGGTCGAAACACCCGTCCCACCCGAAGCGCGCCAGCGCCCGCTCGATCGTCCGGCCGGCATTGGAGGACAGGACCGCCAGCAGCCGCCTCTCGTGCAGCGCCTGCAGCACCGGCGTCATCGCCGCGTGCGGCCGGATCTCCGCATGGTCTTCGGGCGTCATCCGGAGGGACCGGGCGAAGACCTTGACGTCAACGCCCTTCCGCGCCAGGGACTCGTAGAAGTTCCCGTCGAACAGGTCGAGGAAGTCCTCGCGGCTCTCCACGAGCGGGCTCCCGATCCGCTCGAGCGCCCTCTTCACCACCCGTTCGTAGACCGCGAGCGACTCGACGAGAACGCCGTCGAAATCAAAGAGGAGAAGGCCCTTCGCCGCCCTCCCCCGTTTCGGGCAGGCGGCGGCGTCAGCGGACATGGCAGGCCACCCGGGAGCCGTTCGGCCGTCCCGTGAGCGGCGGCTCCTCCTTGTCGCAGATGTCGATCCGCAGGGGGCAGCGCGTGTGAAACCGGCAGCCGGGGGGCGGATGGATGGGGCTGGGCACGTCGCCTTTCAAAATGATGCGCTTTCCCCTGGTTTCCGGATCCACGCTGGGCGAGGCGGAGAAAAGCGCCTCCGAATAGGGGTGGACCTGTTCCCGGCAGAGGACCTCGCTCCGGGCGATCTCCATGATCTTCCCCAGGTACATCACGATCACCCTGTCGGCGATATACTCGATGAGATTGAGATCGTGCGAGATGAAGAGATAAGTCAGCCCCAGGCGCTCCTGGAGATCCTGGAGGAGATTCACGATCTGGGCCTGGATGGACACGTCGAGGCTGGAGACGGGCTCGTCGGCGACGACGAGACTGGGATTCAAGGCCAGGGCGCGGGCGATCCCGATCCGCTGGCGCTGCCCGCCGCTGAACTGGTGCGGGTACAGGAAACGCTGTTCGGGGCGCAGCCCGACCGTTTCCAGCAGGCGGATCACCCTCTCGTCACGCTCCGTGCCGTCGGCGATGCCGTGGATGGCGAGCGGTTCGCCCACGATCGAATCCACCCGCTTGCGGGGATTCAGGGAAGAGTAGGGATCCTGGAAGATGATCTGGACGTTCCGCCGCAGTTTTTGCAGTTCACTGGCCTTCAGGGCGAAGATATCCGTCCCCTCGATGCGGATGCTTCCCCCGTCCGGTTCTTCGAGACGGAGCAGCAGCCTTCCCAACGTGGACTTTCCGCAGCCCGACTCTCCGACCAGGCCGAGGGTCTCGCCCTTCGCGATGGAGAAATCCACGCCGTCGAGGGCGGTCACGGCCGCCGCCTTCCGAAAGAGCCCCCCGCGGACGGGATAGGCTTTCTTCAGTCCGCGCACGACAACGAATTCTTCAGCGGTCATCTCTTGCCACGCTCCGCAACCTCATGGGTCCCGATATCGTACACGGTTCGACGGGCCGGGAGGTCGCCCGCCCCGCGGCTGTTTCCGGTCCCGCCTTCATCGAAGGCCCGGCGGGAGGGGGTGTTTCTTTCGCAGACGCCGCTCATTCGAGCCAACATCGCACCCAATGCCCCGCCTCGACCTCGGCCAGGTCCGGCATCCGCTCGCGGCACTTCGCACCGGCCTTGGGGCAGCGGTCCGCGAAGCTGCATCCTTCCGGCAGGGCCAGGAGATCCGGCACGACGCCCCGGATCGTCCGAAGCCGCTCCCTGGGGGCGTCGCCGCCGCAGGCCCGGGGAAGAGAGGCGAAAAGACCGGCCGTGTAGGGATGCCTGGGGTTCTTGAACAGCCGGGCGACGTCGGCGCGTTCGACGATGCGGCCCGCATACATCACCGCGACGGACTGGCCCACCTCTGCGACGACGCCCAGGTTGTGCGTGATAAGCAGCACCGCCGATCCCATCTGCTCCTTGAGGCGGCCGATCAGGTCAAGGATCTGGGCCTGGATGGTTACATCGAGGGCCGTCGTCGGCTCGTCGGCGATCAGGAGGCGCGGCCGGCAGGACAGGGCCATCGCGATCATGACGCGCTGGCGCATTCCGCCGCTCATCTGATGGGGATACTCGTTGACGCGGGTTTCCGGCGAGGGGATGCCGACGAGCCGGAGCATCTCGCCGGCCAGCTTCCAGGCCTCCGTCCGCGGCAGCTTCTGGTGCAGCTCCACCGCCTCGGCGATCTGCTCGCCGATCCTCAGGACCGGATTGAGCGACGTCATCGGTTCCTGAAAGACCATGGAGATCCGGTTCCCCCGTATCTCCCGCATCTCCGGCTCCGTCGCCGCGACGAGGTCCCTGCCGTCGAAGAGGATCTCGCCTTCCACGATGCGCCCCTGGGGCTCGGGCACGAGCCGCATGATCGAAAGGGCCGTCATCGACTTGCCGCATCCGGATTCCCCGACAAGGCACATCGTCTCGCCTTCGCGGATGGTGACGTCGACGCCGTCCACCGCCTTGACGACGCCCTTGTCCGTGAAGAAGTGCGTCTTCAGGCCCCGTATGTCGAGGAGGGCGTTCGTCATCGGGAGGGCCCCCGTTTGCAGAGATCGCGCAGGGCGCCCTTGAAGGGTTTCCGCGCAACGCCCGCTTCCGTGATGAGGGTCGTGACGAGCGCGGCGGGCGTGACGTCGAACGCGGGGTTGTAGACGCAGACGCCCTCCGGGGCGATGCGGCTCCCCCGCAGGCAGAGGATCTCATCGGGATTGCGCTCCTCGATGGGAATCTCGTCGCCCGACCTGAGGGAAAGATCGATCGTGGACAAAGGGGCGGCCACGTAGAACGGAATCCCGTGGGCGCGGGCCAGGACGGCCAGGGAATAGGTGCCGATCTTGTTCGCGGCGTCTCCGTTGGCCGCGATCCGGTCGGCCCCCACGATCACGAGATGAACCCTGCCCTGCTTCATCAGGCTCCCGGCCATGTTGTCGGCGATGAGCGTGAAGGGGATGCCCTCCTTGCAGAGCTCCCAGGCGGTCAAACGCGCCCCCTGCAGGACCGGCCGCGTCTCGTCGACGAAAACGGAAATCTTCTTGCCCTCCTCACGGGCGGCGCGGATCACACCCAGCGCCGTGCCATAGCCGCCGGTGGCGAGCGCCCCCGCGTTGCAGTGGGTGAGAACCGTGTCGCCGTCCCGGAGGAAAGGACTGCCGAACCGCCCCATGCGCCGGTTCGCCGCCACATCCTCCTCCAGGATCGCGAGGGCCTCGGCCAGCAGCGCATCGCCGCTGCCGTCCGCTCCCTCCGCGGCCGAGGCGGCGAAGCGGCGCTCCATCCGCTCGATCGCCCAGAAGAGGTTCCGCGCCGTGGGGCGGCTGCGCGCGAAATCTGCGCAGATCCCGCGAAACGCCAGGCGGGCCTTCCCGGCCGGCAGCCGGCCGAGGCGGCGAACCCCCAGGGCGATGCCCAGGGCCGCGGCGATGCCGATCGCGGGCGCCCCGCGGACCGTCAGGTTCCTGATGGCCTCGACGACCTCGCCGTATTCGCGGCAGCGGATCTCCCGCTCCTCATGCGGCAGGGCGTTCTGGTCGAGCAGGACGACCGTTTCGTCCCGCCATCCGACTGGACGGATTTCCATTGCCTTGATCGATCCTCGTCCGAAAGAAAATCGCTTCCTGTCCGAACTTGACCCGCACCCGGCGGGTCTCGGCCGAGCCGTTATCACCCACCGCCGCCACCGCCGCTGCTGTCAGCGGCAGCCGCGGCATCGTTCGCCGCCGCGACGCCGACGGCATTCCCCATCGTTCCGACATCGAACGACGCCTCGGCGTCGTCTCCGGAAGGCGCCTCCAGCAGCGCAGCGGCGCAGGGACCGGTCGGGTCTTCCTTCAGGCACTTCTGAAAGATCGCGATCGCCTTGTCCCATTCGCCCCGGTCCTGCGCGTCGAGGCCCTCACCGTAGTAGATAAGCCCCGGATAGGACTGCGACGCATAGCGCCCGATCGTCGCCTCTTCCTCCTTGGAGAGCTGGACTCCCATGTCCTTCAGGATTCCGAAGGCGACGGCCTTCTCGATCTTGAAGAATTCCTTCACGAGCCCGTTTGCGTCCTGCCGTCCGACCTCGCCTCCCGTCGGCACGTTCATCAGCAGGCGCTTGACGTCCACCTTGTCTCCCTCGCCGATCATGTTGCCCGTCACGACCTTCCCCGCACCCAGAAGGCGGCCGACCCGCGGCGCCGTCCCGTCGTCGACGAGGCCGCTCGTGCCCAACTGCATTTCCTCCAAGAGCTTTTGGAGCCGGATGCGCTCCACGACCTTCAGCGATTTCGTCTTGCTCAGGTCCGTGATCAGCATCGCCGCCATCGCCTTCTGCAGGGGTTTGGATTGCTGGGTCAGCCCCTTGTCGCTGAAATAGGTCACGGCCAGCGCGTTGGGTTCTCCGGGGGCGGCCTGCAGCAGGGCTTCCTGTTTCACCGCCTCCTTCGCCTTCTTGGCCGCGTCGCGGTACAGCGCCAGCGTAATCTGCCTGCGGATCACGGCGGAAAGGTTGCTGGCCGGCTCCTTTTCCACGTAAGGACGCCAGAGCTGCACGGCCTTGTCGTATTGCTCGTTCATGTTGTAGGCCACCCCGAGGTTGACGCCCGCGACCTTATCTTCCGGGGCAAGACGATGGGCCTTCTCCAGGACCGCCACCGCCTCCGGCGTCTTCTTCATGCGCAGATAGGTCTCTCCGAGGCCCTTCAGGGCCTCCACGTTGTTCTCGTTCTTCTTCAGCACTTCCCGGAAGAGCGAGATGGACTCTTCATAGCGGCCCTCCTGCATGGCCCTCGTCGCCTTCACGTGGGTCAGCATGGTCTGGCAACCGGCCAGAAACGCGATCGCCAGAAACGCCGCGCCGATATACCAGGTGATTTTTCTCGCCATAACTCCTCCCTTCTCCGAAAATCCTCTTATTTCCCTGCCGCGAGCAGATCCGCCGCCAAACCTTCCGCCAGCGACGACCTGTCACCGGCCTTGCCCTCCGCACGGACGGCGGCGACGACTTCGCCCGTTTCGGTCTTGACCAGACGGACATGCACCCGGATCCTGCCCTCGAAGAGGAGAAACGATCCCAGGACGAGGCCGTCCGCACCGGCGATCTCGCACGCCTTCCGGGCCGTCCCTCCGCCGCCCTGTCCTCCCGCGCCCGATGCGAGTTCCCGGAGAATGGCGCCGAGGCGCTTCCGGTCGATGATCTCGACGTTCCGGCCTCCGGAAAAGCCCTTCGTCAGGCACGCGGCCATCTCCTCGCCCCATCTTCCGGGGCCGGAACGTTCGCCGAGGTCCTCGAGGGGAAAGACGGCGAGCCGTTGCGGCCGCCCTCCGCCGGCAGACCCGGCCATCCCGGCGCCCGCGCCGGTCGCGCTGCGACTGCCCGCTTTTTCTTCAGTCCCGGGTGCTATCGCACGGAACCCTTCGACGATCCTGGCGGCGAGGGTCTGTTCGAGGCTGAAAAAATCCTTCGTTTCCCCCGACGCCTCCCCGGCTCCCAGGATGCTCCCCGTCTCCGCGTCGGCAATCCGCGCGTCGATCCTCACCGTCTCCCCGACGGCGGAAAAGCTTCCCAGGACGAGCGCCCGTACCCCGAGGATCCTGCCCAGTTCCTGTGCGGACTTGGCCTCCACGAGGCCCGATGCACTCAGATTCAGTTCGGACAGGACCGCTTCCATGCGCGTGCGTTCGACGGGGCGGAGCCTCTGCTCCCTGCTCAGATCGGCGACAAGGGCATCGGCGATGCCCTTGCGGAAGGGTTCGAGCCGCTCGCGGTCGCTCACGGACTCGTTATCGAAAGGCAGGACGGCGATCCGGATGCCGGGCCGAAAATCCGGGCGGTCTTCACCCCCCAGCGCCGCCGGCATGCACAGACCGGCGGCAAGAAGAATCGGCAAGACGAAACGAAGCCATGGCCCTGCGGAATCCCGGGATGCGAAGGAGGTTCTCGACCGGCCGGGTCCGCGTGTCTGATGGCGCATAAGTCGGCGGGATCGTTGAAACGCTGCGGCGACAACAGCGATCCCTCTCGTGTGTTGTCCCGTTCCCCTGCCGGGCACGGCAGGGATTCCATATTTTCCGGCCTCCCGGCAGCAGGGGGCATTCCCGGAATCCGGGCTTCATCGCCGCGGGGACTGCCGTTCTCATGACCCCCGTCACCCGGCCAGCATCTTCTTGAGCAGGTCGTTGACCAGCTTCGGGTTGGCCTTGCCCTGGGTCGCCTTCATGACTTGGCCGACGAAGAAGCCGAAAACCTTGTCCTTGCCGGATCGGTACTGGGCCAGTTGGGCGGGGTTCGCCTCGATGACCTTCCGGATCGCATCGGCGACGGCGCCCTCGTCGGTGATCTGGACGAGGCCTTTTTCCTCGATGACGGCCTTCGGCGGCTTGCCGGTCCTGTACATCTCCTCGACCACGTCCTTCGCGATCTTGCCGCTGATGGTGCCGTCCTCGATGAAACGGATCATCGCCGCCAGCGATTCCGGCTTCACGGGACAGTCGCGGATGTCCCGCTTCTCTTCGTTGAGGAGGCGCAGGACGTCGCCCATCACCCAGTTGGCGGCGATCTTCGGCAGGCCGCAGAGGCGGACGACCTCCTCGTAATAGTCGGCCAGCGCGCGGCTCGCCGTCAGGACCCCGGCGTCGTAAGGCGGGATCGCGTAATCGCGGATGAAGCGTTCGCGCTTTTCCAGGGGAAGCTCCGGGAGCGCGCTGCGGATCTCCTTCACCCAGGCCTCGTCCACGGCGACCGGCACGAGGTCCGGATCGGGGAAATACCGGTAATCGTGGGCCTCCTCCTTGCCGCGCATGGCGAACGTAGCGCCCTGGCCGTCGTCCCAGAGCCGCGTCTCCTGGACGATCGCACCGCCGCTCTCCAGGATGTACTGCTGGCGCTTGATCTCGTACTCCAGCGCCCGCTGGACGTTGCGGAAGGAGTTCATGTTCTTGAGTTCGGCCCGCGTCCCGAAGGCCTCCCGGCCCCGCGGGCGCAGGGAAACGTTGGCGTCGCAGCGGAAGCTCCCCTCCTCCATGTTGCCGTCGCAGATTTCGAGGTAGACCAGGATCTCGTGCAGACGCCGGAGATAGGCCGAGGCCTCCTCGGCGCTGCGGATGTCGGGGGCGCTCACGATCTCGATCAGGGGAACGCCGGTCCGGTTGAGATCGACGTAGCTCCAGGGATTGTGCTCGTCATGGAGGAGTTTCCCGGCATCCTCCTCCATGTGGATGCGGACGATGCCGATCCTCTTCTTCCCGCCGTCGAACTCGACGTCGATGTGGCCGTCCTCCGCAAGCGGCAGGGCGTACTGGGAGATCTGGTAGCCCTTGGGGAGGTCGGGATAGAAGTAATTCTTCCGTGCAAAGACGTTCTCCGCGTTGACGCGGCAATTCGTGGCGATCGCCATCCGGATCGCGAATTCGACGACCTTCCTGTTGAGGACGGGCAGGACGCCGGGCAGGCCCAGGCAGACCGGGCAGGCGGCGCTGTTGGGAGCGGCCCCGAATTTCGTCGAGCAGCCGCAGAAGATCTTGGTGTTCGTGAGCAGCTGGGCGTGCACTTCCAGGCCGATGACGGGTTCGAATTCCATTACAGCTTCGGTTTCCTCCTGGGGATATTGGCGCCTTTTTCGAATGCGGCTGCGATCTGCAGCAGTTTTCCCTCCGCGAAGTGTCCGGCGAGGAACTGAACGCCGATGGGCAGGCCCTCCGACGAATATCCGCAGGGGACGGAGATGCCCGGGATGCCTGCCATGTTCGCGGAAATCGTGCAGATGTCCGACAGGTACATCTGCAGGGGGTCGGCCGTCTTCTCGCCGATTCGGAACGCCGGGGTGGGTGTGGTCGGGGTGAGGAGCGCATCGCAGGACCGGAAGACCTCGTCGAAGTCGTTGCGGACGAGCGCGCGGACCTGGGAGGCCTTCTTGTAGTAGGCGTCATAGTACCCCGACGACAGGGCGTAGGTGCCCAGCATGATCCGGCGTTTCACCTCGGGCCCGAAACCCTCGGACCGGCTCTTCTTGTACATCTCCAGCAGATCCGCCGCGCCCTCGGCGCGGTAGCCGTATTTCACGCCGTCGTAGCGGGCGAGGTTCGAACTGGCCTCCGCCGGCGCGATGATGTAGTACACGGACAGACAGTGCTCCGTATGGGGAAGCGATACGTCGACGCACCGGGCCCCCAGCGACTCGACGACGCGGATCGCCCCGCGGACGCACGCCAGCACCTCCGGGTCGATCCCCGCAACGAAGTACTCCCGCGGAATCCCCACGGTCCATCCCTCGATCCCGCGGCCGAGGAAGCCCCGGTAATCGGGCACCTCTTCGGGCACGGACGTGGATTCCCGGGGATCGTAGCCGGCAATCGCATTCATAAGGATCGCGCAGTCCTCGACATCCTTCGTGAAGGGTCCGATCTGGTCGAGCGAAGAGGCAAAGGCGATCAGGCCGAAGCGGGACACCCGTCCGTAGGTCGGCTTCATTCCCACGACGCCGCACAGGGACGCCGGCTGCCGGATCGAACCCCCTGTATCGGATCCCAGGGAGGCGATGCACAGATCCGCGGCGACGGCTGCGGCCGATCCGCCGCTGGAGCCGCCGGGGATCCTGTCCAGGTCCCAGGGGTTGCGGGTGACGCCGAAGGCGGAGTTCTCCGTGGACGACCCCATGGCGAATTCGTCCATGTTCGTCTTGCCCGTGAAGACCGCGCCGGCGGCGCGGAGCTTCTCCACGACCGCGGCGTCATAGGGAGGCACGAAGTTCTGCAGGATGCGCGACCCGCAGGTGGTGGGAAAGCCCTTGGTGCAGTAAATGTCCTTGAGCGCGATGGGAATCCCGGCCAGGGGGGGAGGATCGCCCCGCCGGATCGCCTCGTCCGCCGCCGCCGCCGCGGCCATGGCCGGCTCCCGCATCAGCGCGATGTAGGCGTGGACGCGCGGTTCGACGGCCTCGATCCGCGCGAAGACGGAACGGCAGATCTCGACGGCCGTGGTCTCGCCGTCGCGCAGCAGCCGCTGCAGCTCGTGAATGGTCCGTTCGTAGAGTTCCATGTCCGCAGCCACCTATTCGATCACTCTCGGGACACGGAAGAAATCCCCGCGCCGGTCCGGCGCGTTGGCGAGCGCGGCATCCGCGGACAGCGACGCCTGGACGGTGTCGTCGCGGAAGGCATTCTTCCGGACGATGGCATGTGTCATGGGAGGGATGCCGGCCGTATCGACCGCACTGAGCTTCTCCATGTACAGCAGAATATCGTTGAGCTGCGAGGTGAAGGTTTCGATCTCCGCCTCGCCGAAGGACAGTCTCGCGAGATGGGCAACGTAGGCCACCTCATCCTTGGTGATTTTCACAAAAATCCTCCTTCAGGCATGGCCGAATACCGGCCAGTATGGCTTGATCCCGTCGATCACGCGCTGGATCAACGGGTCGATCTTCGGATCGGCCGCCGCTTCCAGGCGCTGCAGTTCTTCCTCCGAGGCCTCGGTATCGCCGCGCATCTCCTGCAGGACCGCCTTGACGGAATCCGTCAACCCCATGACGTGGTAGCCTCCCTCCAGGGTGGCGACCAGTTTGCCGCCGCAGCATTCGTCCGCAAGGGAAAGGAGGATACGCGTCAGTTGCGCAAAGCCTTCCGGCGTCACCCGCATGTTCCCCAGCGGATCGTTGTAGTAGATGTCGAACCCCGCGGACAGAAGCACCAGCTGCGGCCGGAACGATCGTGCCAGCGGAACGAGAATCCGGCGGTACATCTTCACATACTGGGCATCATCGGCACCGGAGCGGATGGGAACGTTGACGGTGTATCCCGTCCCCTCCCCGCGGCCGATCTCCTCCACGGCACCCGTGCCCGGATAGGCCGGATACTGATGGGAGGAGAAATACAGCACGCGGCGGTCTTCGTAAAAAGTCCGCTGGGTGCCGTTGCCGTGGTGGAGGTCCCAGTCCACGATCAGCACGCGGTCCAGTCCGTATTTCTGCAGCGCGTATCTGGCGCCGATGGCCACATTGTTGAGCAGGCAGAAGCCCGCCGCATCGCTTTCCCCGGCATGGTGCCCCGGGGGGCGGACCAGCGCGAAGGCGTTGTCCACCTCTCCGGTCATGACGGCTTCGATGGCCCTCAGCAGACCTCCCACGGCCAGGCGGGCCACCTCGTAGGACTCTTCCGTCGCGACGGTGTCCGGGTCCAGAGGGACGTATTTCTGACCCGCCGTCGCCTGCAGGCGCCGGATATAGGCGGGGCAATGGTTCAGGGCCAGTTCCTCGTCCGTCGCCTGCCGCGGTTCGATCTCGGTGAATTTCCAGGACTGCTGCGGATTGTCGAGCATTTCATAGATGGACGACAGCCGCTGCGGCGTCTCCGGATGCGAGAATTCGTTCCCGTGACGCAGGTAGCGCTTGTCTTTGATGATTCCCGTCTTGCGAGTCATCAGAAGGCCCTCCGCGGAACCCCTGTAATGTGAACGAACCGGAGGCCGCTTCTACCACAAAAAAAGCCAAAAAGCAAAGAATGATGGGATGATCCGCGCTCCGAAAAAACATTGACAAACCTTTTGCTCTGCGACTATAGACGCCACAGTCTACCGTCTGTACCAGAGGAGTGTCTCCATGTTCGGCATCGGCATGCCGGAGTTGATCGTGATCGCCGTCGTCGCGCTGCTCGTCGTCGGCCCCAAGAAGCTTCCGGATCTCGCGAAGTCGCTCGGCAAGGGATTTACCGAGTTCCGCAAGGCCGTCGACGGCGTTTCCGATTCCGTCAAGGAAACGATCAAGGCGGACGAATTGAAACAAGAAGTCGACAGCGTGAAAGACTCCCTGCTGTACAAGAAGAACGGAGAAAACGGCGGGGAGACACCGACCCCTCCTGCTGAAAAGGGTACGCCGGACAGCCAACCCAAGTAGACATCCCGAAAAACCGCCGCGCCTTGTTTGAAGAAGCATTGCCGGGGAACACGCTCGAAGACAGGCATCGCTGACAGGAACATGGAGTCCATCGAAGAAAAATCACCCTTTACCGCCCACCTGGAGGAGCTCAAGCAACGCCTGGTCCGTTGCCTGATCGCCATCGGCATCGGCTTCCTGGGCTGTTACTATTTCAAGGACCCGCTGTTCCGGATCATCACAAAACCGCTTTATGAAGTCCTTCCGGAGGGCAGCCACATGATCTTCACGGGGCTGCCGGAAGCCTTCTTCATCTACATGAAAATCGCCTTCTTCGCATCGTTGTTTTTTACCGCGCCTTACACCTTCTTCGAGATCTGGCGCTTCGTCTCCCCCGGCCTCTACGCCACGGAGAAGAAATACGTTCTTCCCTTCGTGTTCTCCTCGACGCTTCTGTTCGTCGGCGGAGTGCTGTTCGGATATTTCCTCGCCCTGCCTCCCGCCTTCGGGTTCTTTGTCGAATTCTCCACGGACTTTCTGAAGCCGATGATCTCCTTCCGGGAATACCTGAACTTCACGCTCAAATTCCTGCTGGCCTTCGGCGTCTGCTTCGAACTGCCCGTCTTCATCTTCTTCCTGACGAAAGTGGGTGTCGTCACGCCGGCGCTGCTGTCGAAGAAACGGCGCTACGCCATCCTCATCATCTTCATCACCGCCGCCGTGCTCACGCCCTCTCCGGACGCCTTCAGCCAGATCATCCTGGCGCTCCCCTTGATGTTCCTGTACGAAGTCAGTATATTCGTGTCCAAGTTCGCCTTGCGGACGCGGCGTGAGCAGGACGGGCCAGGGGACAAAGGGGAGCAGAAAGCCGCATGAGGATCAAGCGTCGCGCCGTCCGGCATACCCGCCGGCGGTCCGGTTGGTATGCCGTCGTCAGGAATGTGCTCATCGGGGCGGGGATATTCGCCGCCGTCCTCGTCCTGGCCGGATCGAGCTTTCTGTACTATGTCCTGCTCGAGGAATTGCCCAGCATCGCCGCCCTGAAGGACTACCGGCCCTCTCTGGCAACCCGTGTCTATTCCGACAACAACGAACTGATCGACGAATTCTTCGCCGAGGACCGCAAGATCATCCCCTATGCCGACGTCCCGAAGATCGTGGTCCAGGCCTTCGTCGCCGCGGAAGATGCGCGTTTCTTCCAGCACAAAGGCTTCGATCTCCAGAGCATCACGCGCGCCTTTTACAAGAACCTGGAGGCGGGACGGATCGTGCAGGGGGGCAGCACGATCACGCAGCAGGTGGCCAAGCTGCTGTATCTGTCCCCTGAAAAAAGCTACCTGCGCAAGATCAAGGAGGCGATCCTCGCCTACAAGATCGACACCTACCTGACGAAGGAGGAGATCCTCCACCTCTACCTGAACCACATCTACCTGGGACACGGCACCTACGGCATCGAGGCGGCGTCCGAGGCATACTTCGGCAAGAGCTCCCGGTCGCTGACCCTTGCGGAGGCGGCGGTCCTCGCCGGCCTTCCCAAGGCCCCCACCACCTACTCGCCCTACGTGAACATCGAGAAGGCCCGTCAGCGCCAGGCTTACGTGCTGGACAGGATGGTCGAGGACGGCTATATCACCCGGGAGGACAAGGAAAAGGCCATCGCCAAGCCGCTCCACCTCCGTTCCATCCGTCCGAAGGACAAGATCGCCCCCTATTTCGTCGAGCACATCCGCAGATACATCCAGGAAAAATACGGCAGCGACGTCCTGTACAGGGAAGGACTCGAGGTCTACACGACCCTCAACATCGAGATGCAGAAGGCGGCCCGGACGGCCATGGACAAGGGCCTCGTGGAACTCGAGGACCGCGAGGGCTACGACCGGGGCGTCGTCCAGGGGGCGCTCGTCTGCATGGAGGCCAAGACCGGTGCGGTGAAGGCCCTCGTGGGCGGGCGGAACTTCGGCAAGAGCGAATTCAACCGCGCGATCCAGGCCAAACGCCAGCCCGGGTCCGCCTTCAAGGCGATCCTCTACACGGCCGCCTTCGACAAGGGCATGACGCCGTCGACGCGGGTCATGGATGCGCCGCTCGTATTCGAGGATACGCTGGCCAATACCATCTGGAAACCCCAGAATTTCGACCGGAAATTCCACGGACCCACGACCCTGCGCAACGCGCTGACGCATTCGCGCAACATCGTCACGATCCGCGTTCTCCAGGAGATCGGCGTCGATTACGCCGCCGCCTACGCGGCGAACATGGGTATTTCCGGGCCCATCGCCAGGAACCTCTCCATGGCCCTGGGAACGACGGGGGTGAGCCTGATCGACCTTGTGCGGGCCTACGGGGTGCTCGCCAATCAGGGGAAGAAGGTGCAGCCCTTCTTCATCCGGAAGATCGTCGACCGCACGGGCCACGTCTTCGAGGAGGCAACCGTGAGGAGCGAACAGGTGATCGATCCCCGGATCGCCTTCATGAGCACCTATGTCCTGCAGGATGTCGTGGAAAGCGGCACGGGGCGGAGGGTGAAGAGCATCGGCCGGCCCGTGGCCGCCAAGACGGGAACGACCGACGAAAACCGCGACGCCTGGTTTCTGGGCTACACGCCCTCGCTCGTCACGGGGGTCTGGGTGGGATGGGACCTGGAGCGGTCGCTGGGATCCCAGGAGGTCGGAGGCCGCGCCGCCGCGCCCATCTGGCTCTATTTCATGGAAAAAGCCGTCCAGGGGTCTCCCGTGGAGACCTTCCCCGTGCCGGAAGGGATCGTCTTCATCAAGGTGAATCCCAAAACCGGCGCGCCGGCAAAACCCTCCGACGGAGGGGCGATCTTCGAGTGTTTCATCGAAGGAGCGACCCCGGACGAGGGGAAGCCCGTCGATCTCGAAGAGGAAGAGACGCCGTTGCGGGATGAGAAAGACCGCAGCTTCTGAGAACGGCGCTCCGCCTTCCGCGGGCAGTTCCGGGGCCCGTCCCGGACCGGCGCGGTCAGCAGTGGATTTTTTCCTTGACAAACCGGCGGGTTTTCTATAGATCGCAGTTTCAATCGGTCAGGAAAGACGTATGAATCAGATGCTGTTGGATCGTGGAGTGGTGCTTTTGAGCGGCGTCGGTGTAGTCCTCGTACAACCGGGGGCTCCTGCTCGCTCGCTTTGATCTCCTTTTGAAAGCTTGAGAGCCGCGGGTCCCCGAGCAACGGAACCCGCGGCTTTTTCGTTTTTACGGGAAGGCCGCAGGAAACGCTCTGCGGCCTTCTTCTTTCATGCCGCAGGGCGGATGCGGGGAGAGAAAACACCCGGCCCCGCGGGGTCGGCGAAAGCAAAGGGAAAGGAAAGACGGTTATGGATACCATCGGTGCGGACATTGTGCTTCAGGTTCTCAAGGAGGAGGGCGTCGATGCCATCTTCGGCTATCCCGGCGCCAGCATCCTGCCCTTGAACGACCGGCTGCGCACCAGCACGATCCGCCATTATCTCATGCGCCACGAACAGGCGGCGGCCCACGCCGCAGACGGATACGCCCGTGCAACGGGCAAGGTCGGCGTGTGCCTGTCCACGTCGGGACCGGGCGCGACCAACCTCGTCACCGGGATCGCCACGGCCTTCATGGATTCGACCCCCATGGTCATCCTGACGGGACAGGTCACCACCTCCCTGTGGGGCCGCGACGCATTCCAGGAAACGGACATCATCGGCATCACCATGCCCATCACCAAGCACAGCTTCATGGTTCAGGACGTCCGGCAGCTCGCGCAGACGCTGCGGCGCGCCTTCGAGCTGGCCTCGACGGGCCGGACAGGGCCGGTCCTCGTCGACCTCCCGTCCGATGTCCTCGCTGCGGCCTGTCCCCCCGCGGAACCGAAGGGGGAGACAGCGGCGGAGAAGCGGGGAGACTCGCCGGACCAGATGGAGAAGATCGCCAAGGCCATGAACCAGAGCGAGCGTCCGGTCGTCATCATCGGCGGCGGCGTCAAGCTGGGAAACGCCTGCGAGATCCTGAGCACGCTGCTCCAGAAGACCCGGATCCCCTTCGTCACGACGATGATGGGGGTCGGATCCGTGGACTCCGTCAACGGCGACAATCTGGGCTTCATCGGAACCCACGGGAACGAGTTGGCCAACCGAGCCGTGCACAACTCCGATTTCATCCTGGCCGTCGGGACGCGCTTCACCGAACGCAGCACGTCCCTGACGGAGGAATTCGCGCCGCTCGCGACGGTCGCCCAGATCGACATCGATCCGACTTCCATCGGCAAAAATATCCGCGTGAGCCTTCCCTTCGTCGGGGACATCCGTGAGGCGCTCGAGGCGCTTCTGCCTCTCGTCCAGGAGAGGGACCGGTCCGATTGGCGCAGCCGCATCGCCGCGGACCGCGAAGCGATCGAATCGGGCCTGCCGGAGCGCGGCTGCGGCCCTGCGGGCCGTTTCATCCGTCAGATTCAGAATGCCGTTCCGCAGGAAACGACCGTCGTCACGGACGTGGGGCTGAACCAGATCTGGACGCTGCGGACCTGGAAGACCCGCACGCCGCGCAGCCTGATCACGAGCGGCGGCATGGGGACGATGGGGTTCAGCCTTCCGGCCGCGATCGGCGTCAAGGTGGGCCGGCCGGAGCGGACGGTCGTGTCGATCTCCGGAGACGGCGGCTTCTACATGAACATCCAGGAACTCGCCACCATCAGCACCTACCGGATTCCGATCAAGATCGTGGTCATCAACAACGGTCACCTCGGCATGATCCGCCAGATGCAGGACCTCTTTTACGACAGGCGGTTCTCGACCGACAATCTGGGGGACAGCGTCGATCTGGTCGCCGTGGCCAGGGGATTCGGCATTCCCGCAAGCCGCGTGGACGTCGAAGACCGGCCGGAGGCGGGCATCGCCGCCATGGCAAAGGAGCCCGGCCCCTATCTGCTCGAGGCAATCGTGAATCCGGACAACTACGTCTACCCCATCATCCCGCCCGGGTGTTCCAACGTGGAGATGTTCGACGGGCGGAAGGAATAGCAGGAATCATTCCGGACAGGCTGTTCAAAAATGTCCGGATGCAAGGCCCCCGAGCCCCTGAGGAGCGAAGCGTACCGGGATGTACGCCGCAGCGACGAAGGGCGAGGGAAACGCAGCAGAGGGGCTTTTTTCAACAGTCGATAGAGAAAGGGACCAGCATCATGGAGATTCGCGAACACATCATATCCATCCTCGTCAACAACCAGCCCGGCGTTCTGTCGCGGGTGGCGGGGGTGTTCAGCGGCCGCGGCTACAACATCGCCAGCCTGTGCGTCGCCGAGACGACCAATCCGGAGGTGTCGCGCATTACGCTCACGAGCCGCGCCGACACCGACTTCACGGAGAAGATCAAGAAATACCTCGACCGGCTCGTGGACGTCATCGCCGTGGAGGATTTCACGGGAACCGACTGCGTCCAGCGCGAACTGATGCTCATCGGGGTCACGCTGCCGCCGGAGCACCGGCCGGAAATCCTGCGCGCCGTCGAGCTCTTCGGCTGCCGGATCGTCTCCCTGGCCACGGAATACGTCATTCTGGAGGTGTCGGGCGACGCGGCCTTCACATCGGCCGTGCTCAAATTCTTCTCCCCTTACGGCGTCGAGGAGATGAACCGGACGGGGACCATCGCCGTCCTGCGGCGGAAGGACGTCCGATGAAGGGGAGACCTTCGCGCGCACCGCACCGGAAGCGGGATTCCGCCGACAGGGGCGCAAAAAAACGCTTGACAGCCCCCGGGGGCGCTGCTATGGTCCGCCCTTACGAGGAGCGTGTTCCCCTATGTGTACGAAAGACAGGGGTCTTTCAACCATCGCCATAATTATCGGGATCATCATTATCCCCGACATAGAGGGGGCTGGCTGATGGTTTGCGCCTGATAGTTCGATTCGACAAAAAACCGTTACCAGCTCTCTGGTAACGGTTTTTGTTTTTGGGGAAAAAACGACCGTTCCTGCATCAGGGGGTGCTGAAGTGAAACTGACCGGTTCTGAGGTCCTCTTTCGGACCTTGCACAAAGAAGACGCGAACACCATTTTCGGATATCCCGGCGGCAGCGTCATGGACATCTACGACGAGATGTTCCGCCAGAAGGACATCCGCCACATCCTCGTCCGCCACGAACAGGGCGCCATTCATGCCGCCGACGGTTACGCGCGGGCTTCCGGCAAGGTCGGGGTCTGCCTGGTCACTTCGGGGCCCGGCGCGACGAACACCGTCACCGGCATCGCCAATGCGTACGGAGACTCCATACCCGTCGTGGTCTTCACGGGACAGGTGCCGACGCACCTGATCGGAAACGACGCCTTCCAGGAGGTCGACATCACGGGCATCACGCGGTCCTGCACCAAGCACAACTACCTGGTCCGCAAGATCGAGGATCTCGCGCGGACGGTCCGCGAGGCATTCCACATCGCCCGCTCCGGCCGGCCCGGCCCCGTGCTGATCGATCTCCCCAAGGACGTCATGCAGTCTTCGATCGACGAGGGGGCAATCGAGGACGAGGTCCATCTGAACGGAACCTCGGCGCTGCCCGACATCGAGGAGGACTGCGTGCGGGCCTTCAAGCTGCTGAAGGAGGCGCGCCGCCCCCTCCTCTTCGTCGGCGGCGGCGTCATCCTCGGGAAAGCCTGCGATGACCTGCGGACCTTCGCCCGGCGTCTCCATGTCCCTGTCATCTCTTCCCTGATGGGATTGGGAGCGTTCCCCGGAACGGATCCCCTTTCCCTGGGCATGGTCGGCATGCACGGCACCTACTATGCGAACATGGCGATCAGCCACTGCGATCTCCTGTTCGCCGTCGGCGTCCGCTTCGATGACCGGGTCACGTCGAAACTCGAGGCCTTCGCCCCCCACGCCAAGATCGTTCACATCGACATCGATGCGGTTTCGCTCGAGAGAACCGTCCGCACCGATATTCCGATCCTCTCCGACTCCAAGCGGGCGCTCTCGATTTTCAACCGCCTGATGGCCGAAGCGTCCTTCTCCTACCCGCCCGACCAGACCCGGGAATGGCTGGAGCAGGTGGCCGCCTGGAAGAAGCGCGTCCCCCTCAGCTACTGCCGGAGCCAGCGGATCAAGCCCCAGTACGTGGTGGAGAAGCTGTTCGAGATCACCGGCGGGGACGCCATCGTCACGACCGAAGTGGGCCAGAACCAGATGTGGGCCGCCCAGTTCTACAAGTTCGACCACCCCAATTCCTTCATCACCTCCGGAGGCTTGGGGGCGATGGGATTCGGCTTCCCCGCCGCCATCGGCGCCCAGGTCGCCTGCCCGGACCGGACGGTGGTCGACATCGCCGGCGACGGCAGCATCCAGATGAACATCCAGGAACTGGCCACGGCCGTCACGCACCGGATCCCCGTGAAGGTCGTGATCCTCAACAACCTCTACCTGGGCATGGTGCGCCAGTGGCAGGAGCTCTACTACGGCAAGCGATACTCGCAGTCGCATATCAACACCGGCCCCGACTTCGTGAAGCTGGCGGAGGCCTACGGCGCCGTCGGCCTCCGCACGGACAAGCCGGAGGAAGTCAAGAAGGTCCTGACCAAAGGCCTGAACACGGAGGGCCCCGTCTTCATGGATATCCGCGTCGAGCCGGAAGAGGGGGTCTACCCCATCGTGAAACCCGGCGCCCCGCTGACGGAGATGGATCTCGGAAAACCGGCCGTCCTATAACGAACACGCCAGAAAGGTGATGGTTCCATGAGCAAGAGAGAAGCCGCCATATCGATCGTCGTCAACAACAAGCCCGACGTGCTGGCCAGGATCGCCGGCACCTTCAGCGGCCGCGGGTTCAACATCGAGAGCATCTCGGCCAATGTTACCCGTGATCCCGCGATCACCAAGATCATCATCACCACGATCGGCACCCAGGACACGATCACGAAGATCGAAAAACAGATCAACCGGCTCGTGGACGTCCTCGTTGCCCGCGACATCTCGGTCGACGAGGCCGTGCAGCGGGAGATGCTCCTCATCCGGATGAAGCCCGCCGCCGCGGACCGGAACGACCTGTACAAAGCCGTCATCACGAATGGCTGGAAAATCATCGGCCAGGATGATACGTATCTGTTCATCGAGGTGACGGGCGAACGGGAGGATATCGACCGGGCATTGGCCGTGCTGGAGCCCCTGGGGATGGAGGATTTCAGCCGCACGGGCACCGTCGTGATCGAGCGTCGGGGGCCGTGACCCCGCCCGGCCCGTAAATCGTTGCGGACACAAGACACCGCCGCCCCTGCGGCGGAATTTTCTTTTTTTCCAAGTCAATGCAAAAGCAAAGGAGGTTATCATGGCAAAGATCCAGATCGGAAAGGTGGTCGAGGAGGTCATCACCGCGGAGGAATTCACGCTGCAGAAGGCCCGCGAGGTCCTGAAGAAAGAAACGGTGGCGGTCATCGGCTACGGAGTCCAGGGACAGGGACAGGCCCTCAACATGCGCGACAACGGCGTCCGCGTCATCGTCGGCGAGGGCGACTATTCCTGGAAGAAGGCCATTGCCGACGGCTTCGTGCCCGGCGAGACGCTTTTCCCGCCCGAGGAAGCCGCCGCACGCGGCACGATCCTTCAGTATCTTCTGTCAGACGCCGGCCAGAAGGAGATGTGGCCGGAACTGAAGCCCCATCTGACCAAGGGGAAGGCCCTGTATTTCTCCCACGGTTTCTCCATCGTCTACAAGGAGCAGACCGGCGTGATTCCCCCGGCGGACATCGACGTGATCCTCGTCGCCCCCAAGGGTGCGGGCCGGACCGTGCGCGCCAATTTCCTGGCCGGCAGCGGAATCAACTCGAGCTACGCCGTCTTTCAGGACGCCACAGGAAAGGCGAAGGAACGCACCTTGGCGGTCGGCATCGCGATCGGCTCCGGGTATCTGTTCCCCACCACCTTCGAGAAGGAAGTCTACAGCGATCTGACGGGCGAGCGCGGCGTGCTGATGGGGTGTCTGGCGGGTGTCCTGGAGGCCCAGTACAACCTCCTGCGCAAGCACGGCCACAGCCCATCGGAGGCCTTCAATGAGACCGTCGAAGAACTGACCCAGAGCCTGATGCCGCTGGTCGCCGAAAACGGCATGGACTGGATGTACGCCAACTGCAGCACGACCGCCCAGCGCGGCGCGCTCGACTGGAAGAACCGCTTCCGCGACGCCGTCGTCCCGGTCTTCGACGAGCTCTACGGGCGCGTCGTATCGGGCAAGGAGACGGCCGTCGTGCTGGACGTGAACAGCCAGCCCGGTTACCGCGACCGGCTCCAGAAGGAACTGGACGAGATCAAGAACAGCGAGATGTGGCAGGCCGGTGCGGCCGTGCGCGCGCTGCGTCCGGAGCGCCGGAAGAAGAAGTAGGAAGGAGCCTGTACCGTCCATGAAAAAGACCCGACACGCAAAGGCGCGCCGGGTCTTTTTTTCTCCTGCAGCCGGTTTCAGGAATGCTCGGCCGACCAGCGGTACCGGTCATCGAGCATCTCGTTGATGCTTTCCATGACGATCCGCGTCACCGCCTCGAACTGCTCGCGGTGTTTCATCTGGGATTCGCGGGAAAGCAGCTTGAACGACTCCTCGATCCGGAACGGCCTGAGCTTCCCGTCCAGAGAAAGGGGCTCTCCGACGCGGTAGACGATCCGACCGCTGCGGGCGAAGGGCAGGCTGTCGGGATAGACCTGTTCGGAGTTGTTGCAGGCGACGGGAACGACCTTCTTCCCCGTGTAGAGGGCAAGCTGGGCAAGACCGGTCCTCCCCTGTCCCAGTTGGACCGACCGCGTGCCCTCGGGAAAGATGATCAGATTCAATCCCTTTTCACAGAGGGCCGTACAGCTGATTTCCGCGACTCGTTCCATGATCTTCTCATAGTAGCCGCGCAGGGCCTCGGCACAGCGATCCGCCACGGCCGAAAGGGCTTCGGCCGCCGCCGCCGGATAGGCCGACACCTGCTCCCGGCCGCCGCCGATCGTCTCGCGGATATACTCGCCCATGGCCGAGAGGGCTTCAGCCGCCGCTGCCGGATAAGCCGACATCTTTTCGTACCTGCCGTCGATCACGTCCCGGATCGTCCGGTAGAGCGGTTTTTCCAGCCTTCTCTTGAAACGCTTCCGGTAGAATTCCTCGAGGAGATATCCCATGGACGGCACGGGAATGCCGTTGCACAGGTCGAGCCCCCTGCCCAGGAGGGCGTTGCGGTAGTACTTTCCCTTGACCCAGACGGTCGTGAAGGGAAATTCCTTCATTTTCCACAGCCGGTACTGGAACGGCCAGTAGTTGAAACGGTCCGTGTGGTTCATGGCGAAGATGACGTTCTCCCCGCGCGGGATGCGCTCGGCGCCCTCCAGGCAGATCTCCACCTTCTGGAACCAGCGGTAATTCGGAGTGAGCAGCAGATTCGCCACGATCCGCTGGCCGATGGGGTTCTTCGCCAGTTTGATTCTTTTCAGATACTCCAGGTCAACCATCGCTTGTCGCCCCCCGTCTTGTCCTTTTTCTTAAAAATCGGCCGGCGCCTTCCCGCTGCGCAGACGAACGAGGATGTCCCGCACCCTCGCGAGTTCCTGCGGCGTATCCACTTCCACGGAATCGAATTCCGTCACGGCGACCTTGACGCGATAACCGAACTCCAGCGCCCGGAGCTGCTCCAGCGCCTCGAGTTTTTCCAGGGTCCCGCCGGGCAGTCCGGAAAAGGTGTCCAGGAAACCGCGGCGGTAGGCGTAGATCCCGTGGTGCTTGTAGTAGTCGGCGTGCAGCCCCGGGTCCCGGACATAGGGAATCGTGGCCCGCGAAAAATAGAGGGCGAATCCCCGCGCATCGACAGCCACCTTCACGGCGTTCGGATGCGTGATCTCTTCCTCCCGGACGATCCGGTAGATCAGCGTGGACATCGGGATGGCGGGGTCGCCCCGGAGCGGCGCAACCACCTGGTCGACCTGGACGGGCTCGAACAGCGGCTGGTCCCCCTGGATGTTGACGACGATGTCCCCTTCCGCCAGCCCCAGGCCGGCGACGGCCTCGGCGATCCGGTCGGTGCCGGACCGGTGCCGCGGCGACGTCATGATCGCCCGTCCTCCGAACCGCTCGACGGCGGCGAAGATCCGCTCGTCGTCCGTCGCCACGGCGGCATAGGTGACGATGGGCGAGCGCAGGACCCTCTCGTAGACGTGCTGGATCATGGGTTTGCCCAGGAGGTCGGCGAGGGGCTTCCCCTCGAACCGCGAAGAGGAGTACCGGGACGGGATGATGCAGACGATCTTCTCCGCGCTCATAGGTATGCGTCCGCCTGAAGCAGGTGACCCCGGACGTAGTCCGCAACGGCCTCTTCGAGGGACCGGAATTTCCTGCGGCAGCCGGCGGCGCGCAGCTTGCCCATCCGGGCCTGCGTGAGATACTGGTACTGGTCACGGATCGCCTCGGGCATCTCGATATAGACGATCTTCGCCGGCCGATCCATCGCGGCAAAGACGGCGCCGGCGAGGTCGTTCCACGTCCGCGCCTTGCCCGTTCCGAGGTTGAAGATGCCGTTGGCCTCGGGATGGTCGAGGAACCACTTCAGGATCTCGACGACGTCCTTGACGTAGACGAAGTCCCTCATCTGCCCGCCGTCGGGATAGGGCTCGCGGTACGATTTGAAGAGCCGTACGGACCCCGTGTCCCGGATCTGCTCATAGGCCTTGTGGACGACGCTCCGCATGTCCCCCTTGTGGTACTCCTGGGGGCCGAAGACGTTGAAGAACTTGATCCCGGCGACCTTCTTTTCCCAGCCCCGGCGCAGGACCCAGAGGTCGAAGATCTGTTTGGAGTATCCGTAGGCGTTGATGGGCAGGAGGGCCGGCGTGACGTCATCGTCGTCGGAAAAGCCCTGCGATCCGTCGCCGTAGGTCGCCGCGGAACTGGCGTACAGGAAGCGGATCCCCTTCCGAACCGCCCATTCGGCGAGACGGAGGGTGTAGCGGTAGTTGTTCTCCATGAGGAAGTCCGCATCGCGTTCCGTCGTCGCGGAGCAGGCGCCCATGTGGACGACCGCCCGGACGGGAAAGGACACGCGGCCCTCTTGAACCATGCGCAGGAAGGCGTCCTTGTGGAGGTAGTCGACGAAGCGGCGCTTGGCGATGTTCTTCCACTTGTCCGCGGCGCCCAGTTCGTCGACGATGACGATGTCCTCGATTCCGGCGGCGTTGAGCTGCCACACGAAGGCGCTGCCGATGAAGCCGGCGCCCCCGGTGACGACGATCATGCCTTTCTTGCCCATCCTCTATGCCTTCCTGCCGCCCTGCCCTCAAAGGGCGCGCGCCGCCCTGGCGATCGCCTGGCGGATCCCGTCGATCCTCTCCTGCGGCATGATGACCGACATCCCGATGGTGAGCGTCCTGCCGAGGATGTCTTCCGCCCGCGGGATATCCTTGCGGTCGTAAACGGGCGGCCGGCTGTTCATGGGGCTTTCGAAGGGGAAGCGCTTCGAGTTCGCCGTGGAGCGGGCCAGGAAGTGCTCCCAGTTGGGAACGTAGTGCCAGAGGTTGTCCTTCCAGCAGACCGTGTCGAGCCCCGCCTCCTTGAGCGCTTTCTGATAACGGCGCCGCAGGTCTTCGCTGGGCAGGTTGAAGCACAGGAACGTCGCGGAATCGCCATCCGGATCCGGCAGTTCCCGGAACCCGACGCCCTTGACCTCGGCCAGGGCGTCCTTGACGGCCTTCTTATTCTTCTTCTGGAGCGCGATGAGGCCGTCGAGCTTGCGGAGCTGCGCCAGGCCGAGCGCTCCCTGCAGTTCGTTCATCCGGTAGTTGAATCCGAGGATGGTCCTGCCTTCCATGGCGCGGGGCACGCTGGGGTTGTGGTCGTGGCCGTGGTCGTGGTACCACTCGGAACGCAGGTAGAGCTCCCGGTTGTTCGTGAGCACCATCCCGCCTTCGCCCGTCGTCACCGTCTTCACGTAGTCGAAGCTGAAACTCCCCATGTCGCCGAAGGTGCCGAGCTTTTTGCCGCGGAACGAGGCCCCGCATCCCTGGGCGTTGTCTTCCAGGACGAGGAGGTTCCGGGACCGCGCCTTCTCGACGATCCGGTCGATGTGCGCCGCCGAGCCGCACATGTGCACGGGAATGACGGCCTTCGTGGCCGGCGACAGCTTCCGCTCGATGTCCCCGGGATCGAGGTTCAGGGTCTCGTCGATGTCCGCCATGACCGGAACCGCCCCCACTTCGAGGACGGATTCGTAGGTCGCCAGGAACGTGAAGGCCGGCACGATGACCTCATCGCCGGGGCAGACGTCCATCGCCGTGAGCGCCACCTTGAGCGCGGCGGAGCCCGAGGTCACGCCCAGGGCGAACTTCGCCCCACAGTACTTCGCAAAGTCTTCCTCGAACTGGCGGACCTTATAGATCCCGCGGCGTTCCTTGTCGAAGCCGTACCGCATCAGAATTCCCGTCTCCAGGACGTCCTGCACTTCCTTCATTTCTTCCTTGCCGATCAGTTCAGCGCCTGCCATTGATTTTCCTCCCATCAAGTCTTGCCGGCCGGTGGAGAAGGATGCGCGGCCGGGTGTTGTTCGTCGGCCCTCTAGAAAGCGGCGTTGTAGATCTCGACCGCGTCTTCCGGTGTAACCTTCCGGGGATTGTTCGCCAGCGGCCGCGCGACGGTCATGGCCACCTTGGCCATCTCCTGGAAATCGTCCTTGGACACGCCGAAATCTTCCAGCGTCTTCGTGATCCCGCAGTCCTCGATCAGGGCCTCCACGGCCTCCACGGCGAGATAGGCGGCCTCACGGACGGGCAGGTCTTCCACGGCCTCGCCCATCGCTTCGGCGATCCGCGCGAATTTCTCCAGGGCCCCCGGCAGGTTGAAGGACATCACGTGGGGGAGGAGGATCGTGTTGGCAAACCCGTGGGGCACGCCGTAGCGTCCCCCGAGGGGATAGGACAGCGAATGGACGGCCGTGACGCCCGCGTTGGCGAGGCCGAGCCCGCCGTAGAGGCTTCCCAGCAGCATCGCCTCGCGCGCCCTCGGATTCGATCCGTTGTGGACGCAGGTCCGCAGGTTTTCCGCGATGAGGCCGATCGCCTCCAGCGAGACCATCTCGCTCATGGGTGAGGCGATGACGGACGTGTAGGATTCGATCGCATGGCACAGGGCGTCCAGCCCCGTGGAGGCCGTTGCCTCCGGCGGGAGCGTCAGCGTCAGCTCCGGGTCCAAGAGCGCGAGTTCGGGATACAGATAGGGGCTGTTCATGCCCTCCTTCTTCTTGAGATCCTTACGGATGAAGACCGATGTGAAGGTGACCTCGCTCCCCGTTCCCGCCGTCGTGGGAACCATGATCTTGGGCAGGCCCGGAGCGGGAATCTTGTTCAGGCCGAGGAAATCGACGGCCTTGGCGCGGTTCGTGGCGAGAACGGCGATGGCCTTGGCCGTGTCCATGGCGCTGCCTCCGCCGATGCCGACCACGCAATCCGCCTTGGCCTTCCCTGCCGCTTTCGTCCCCTCGTCCGCCAGCTCCAGCGGCGGTTCGCCTTCGACGCGATCGAAGAGGGTGCACCGCATGCCCTCCCCGTCCAGCATGGCGGAGACCTTCCCGGCCATGCCCGTTTTCGCCAGCGGCCGGTCGACGACGACAAGGGGGCGGCTCGCCCCCAGCTCCCGGATGGCGGCCGCAAGGGAAGCGAACGAGCCGCAGCCGAAGACGATCTTCTTTGCACCCGTAAAGGTAAAAATAGTATTCATATCAGCATCCTTCCGTGACCTCTCGTGAAGAAAACGTCTTTTCTCATAAGGAGCGCGCCCGCGAAAGTCAAGGAATTTCGTTCCGCGATTCCGCGCACCGCCCGACCGTTTCGGAGGCTCATGCCCGAGCCGCAAAGGACCCGCGCCGACGTCCCTTGAGCTCTGTTCGGGGTTGATGTAAGAGAAAGACCGTGATTCCGGAAAGAGGGGCGGCCGAAAGATGAAGTCTGTCGCAAGGATTGCCCTGCTATCAGCAAAATCAGGAAACTGCGTGCCGCAGGGCACTTACCCTTGTTGAGGGGTGTTGAAATCGCGGAATGATGCTTTCACTCAGCACCGGGCATATCGCAGGAATCGTGGCAACCCTCGTCGCCATTACGATGGTGGGGCTCTATGCCGGACTGAAAGTGAAAACCGCCGAAGACTATTCCGTCGGAGGCCACAAGGCGAACAGCCCCGTGGTTGCCGGAACGATCATGGGCACGTTGGTGGGCGGGGCGTCGACAATCGGCACGGCGCAGCTGGCTTTTCAATTCGGGGCATGCGCCTGGTGGTTCACGCTCGGCGCCGGCATCGGCTGCGCCGCCCTGGGACTGGGGATGGCCGGGAAGTTCCATGAAAGCGGTCTGGAAACCGTGCCCCAGTTCTTGGTAAGAACGTACGGAAGCCCCATCGGTCCCATTTCCAGCATCTTTTCTTCGATAGGCATTTTCCTGAACGTCGTGGCCCAGGGACTTTCGGCGGTTGCGCTCCTGACCTCCATGTTCCACATGAGTCCGTTCACGGCAACCGCGATCGGCATCTCGCTCGTCCTGGGATATGTGTTCTTCGGCGGCGTGTGGGGCACGGGCCTGGTCGGGATCGCGAAGCTTGGATTGCTTTACCTCGCCACGATCGTCTGCGGCGTCATGGCCTATAACCTGGTTGGCGGCTGTGCGGGTCTCGCGGAGAAATTTCCTCCTTATCCCTGGTTTTCCCTTTTCGGCCGGGGTCTGAATCTTGACGCCGCTGCCGGCTTCTCGTTGATTGTCGGTGTCCTCTCCACCCAGACCTACATTCAGGCCCTCTATTCCGCGAAGGACGCGAAAACTGCCGACAGAGGGGCGATGATATCCGCATTCATGATCCCGCCTGTCGGGGTCGGCGGTATCCTGGTGGGGCTTTACATGAGGGCGCACTTTCCGTCCACGCCCTCCGGTGAAGTCCTGCCGGTCTTCATCATGAAATTCCTCCCGCCATGGGCCGGTGGCGTGGTCCTTGCCACATTGCTGGTCGCAGTAGTCGGCACCTGGGCCGGACTTTCCCTGGGGATTTCCACAATGATCACGAAGGACATTTACAAACGGTTTTTCCGGAAACGGGCGGCTGACAGGGAAGTCCTGTTCGTTCAGCGCCTGCTCGTATTCGTGGTCTGCGCGTTGTCCGTGTTTTTCGTCGCCGGAAACCTCAAATCCCTGATCCTCGGGTGGAGTTTCCTGTCCATGGGACTGAGGGGCTGCACGATCCTCTTTCCGCTTCTGGGCGCCATGTTCTTCCCGCGCCTCGTCTCCCCCGTGGCGGGCACCCTGGCGGCGTGCCTGGGCCCCTTGGCCAATCTGGGCTGGCACCTGCTTTACCCCCGGGGACTCGATCCCCTGTATCCGGGCCTCATCGTGAGCCTTGTGACGCTGGTGCTGGTCAGCATGATTTCCCGCTGCCGGAGCGAACGGACGGCAGACAGGGCGTCATCCTGAACGGCGCGCCGTCGGCCGCAATCGGCACCGGCTTTCCCGCCCTCCTCCCGATCGGCGATCCACCCTGTCGGTGATGGCTTCCAAGAGCTGTTCTTCAGAGAGATGCGTCACGCAGGAGTCCCCTGGCTTCCTATGGCCGAGACGGCATAAGGTGCGGAGAAAACGCTGCCTGCAGATCTTCTTGACGTTTTCCTTATTCCCCAAGCGCCCGTCCTAACAACATCTTTATTTCTTCACTGCTAATGAAGTCCGTTGATATTCGCCGGGGATGGCCCGGCAAGGTGGAAGAACAGCGGCCAGCCGCTGCGCCATCCGGAGGAATCCAAAATTTTATGATCGCTTTTTCCCCGCGTCTGCGAACCCTGCTGAACCGGCACCTTTCGCCACAGCACATCTTCCTCTTCAGCTTTGCCGCCCTGATCGGCCTCGGCGCAATGCTGCTCTGGCTGCCTGCCGCGGCTTCAGCGGGCCGTCTGAGCTTTATCGACGCCCTTTTTACGTCCGCGTCGGCGGTGTGCGTCACGGGGCTTGCCACGATCGACATCGGCAAGGACCTATCGCTCACCGGACAGGTCGTCACGCTGGTCCTCTTCCAGATCGGCGGCCTGGGGATTCTCACCTTTTCCACCGTCCTGTTCGGCCTCATGGGACGGGGCATCTCCTTCAAGGGCCGGGAACTCTGCCAGACCATCTTCCTGCACACGCCGCGGCGCGACTTCTTCATCGTGATGAAATGGATCCTGATCCTGACCTTCGTGCAGGAAGCAGTGGGGGTCGTGCTGCTCTTCAGCCGCTTCGCCGCCGAAGCTCCGCCGGCGGCAGCCCTGTACCGGGCGGTTTACCATGCCGTATCCGCGTTCAACAACTGCGGCTATTCTCTGTTTTCCGACAGCCTGATGCGGTATCAGGGCGACTGGCTGGTCAACCTTACCGTCATGGCCCTGATCGTCTCCGGCGGCATCGGCTTCATCGTCCAGTACGAGATCCTGAACCGGATCCGGGGATGCCAGACGACGCTTTCCCTGCACGCGAAGATCGTCCTTCTGAGCACGGCGGCTCTCCTCGCAGCGGGCGCCCTGCTTTTCTACCTCTTCGAGGCCCCGCGCCTGCTCAGGGATGTCCCCGTCGGGACTCAGTTCCTGTCTTCGCTTTTCCAGTCGGTGACGGCGCGGACGGCCGGCTTCAGCACAGTGGACATCAGCCGCCTGACGAACGCGACAATCCTCTTGCTCATGATCCTCATGTTCATCGGCGCTTCCCCCGGTTCGGCGGGCGGAGGCATCAAGACGACGAGCTTCACGCTGCTGATGTTGATGATCTGGAGCCGATTCAAGGGAGAGGGGAATCTCCATGTGTTCCGGCGCAGCGTTCCCGAAGAAATCCAGACGAGGACGATCGCGATCATCTTCGCCTCCGCCCTTGCCGTCTGCCTGATCACCTCGGCTCTGCTGATCGCGGGAGGGGCCCCGGCCGGCGGACCCGGGGACAGCAGGCATCTCTTCGTCGAGTACCTCTTCGAGGCGATTTCCGCATTCGGGACGGTGGGCCTTTCCATGGGAGTTACTGCGGGCCTGAACGAGGTTCAGAAGCTGGCCGTCATCCTGCTCATGTTCGCGGGAAGGGTGGGCCCGCTGACGCTTGCCTTTTCCTGGTACGCTTCCCGCAGATCCCTGGTCTATGCAGAGGAACCGGTGATGGTCGGCTAAGGAGGTCGATATGAAGCGCATCGTGGTGATCGGTCTGGGAATCTTCGGTTTCAACATCGTCAGGAATCTCCATGAGAACGGTCTGGAGGTGCTGGCGATCGACAAGAACAAGGAGGCGGTGCAGCGGGCGAGGGATTACAGCACCAAGGCCATCGTCGCCGACGGGACCGACAAGGAAGTCATGGAGAGGATCGGCATCGAAGAGGAGGACACCGTCATCATTTCTTTCGGCGAGGACCTTGCCGCCGCCACCCTGATTACGCTCCACCTGAAGCAGTTGGGCGTAAAGCAGATCATCGTGAAGGCACCCGACGAGGATCACAAGCTGATCCTGGAAAAAATCGGCGCGACGGAGGTCATCATCCCGGAGAAGGAAATCGCCCGCAAGGTGGCAAAGGCCCTGATCTCTCCGAACGTCATGGATTATCTGCCGCTCTCGGACGACTATACGATCTTCGAACTGGCGCCGCCCGACCGTTTCTTCGGCAAGACCCTTGCCGACCTGGAGTTGCGGAGCAAGCACCATATCGAGGTGATCGCGGTCCGCGACGTGGTCGCCGACCGGGTCCACATGGTGCCCAAAGCCGACTACGTGATCAAGGACGGAGAAGTGCTGGTCGTCGTGGGCAGGGACAGGGACATTCAGAAGCTGCGGTAGGGCCGGCCGCCCCCTCCTTGCGCCGTCGCCCGCCGGATACGGCGCTATTTCGACTGCCCCGGCTCGTACTTGAAGCGGTATCCGACTCCCGGCTCATTGATCAGGAAGCGCGGCCGGGCGGGATCGGCCTCCAGCTTGTGCCGGAGCTGCGTCATGTAGACGCGCAGGTACTGGGTATGCTCGACGAAGGCGGCCCCCCAGACTTCCTTGAGAAGCTGGCGGTGGGTGACGACTTTTCCCGCATTGCGCACGAGAACGAGAAGGAGCTTGTATTCCAGAGGCGTCAGGTGGATTTCGGCATCCGACAGGAACACCTGCCGTCTTGAGAAATCGATGCGGAGGTCGGCGGCGGTGAACGCGGATTCTTCCCTGCCGCTCGCCTGCATTTCGGCGTGGCGGATGGCGACGCGAATCCTCGCCAGAAGCTCTCCGACGCCGAAGGGTTTGGTCAGGTAGTCGTCGGCGCCGGCGTCGAGTGCCCGGATCTTGTCGTGCTCCTGCTCGCGGGCGGACAGGATGATCACGGGCGCGCGGGACCATTCCCGGAGCCGGCGAATGACTTCGATGCCGTCCATGTCGGGCAGCCCCAGGTCGAGGAGAACGGCATCGGGGTTCCGGGAGGCGGCCTGCAGGAGCCCGCCTCCCCCTGTTTCGGCGTCGACCAGGCGGTATCCCTCGCTCTCGAGGGTCACTCTCAGGAAGCGCCTCATCTGAACGTCGTCTTCCACCAGCAGGACCAGTCTCTTTTCCACGGATTTCAGCCTCTTCCTTCTCGACGCCGTCGCGGTTTCCTCAGGATTCCTCCTCAGGCGAAGGCAACGCCGCCGTCCCCTCGACGGGAAGCAAAAATCGGAAAGCCGCACCGCCGCCCGGGCGGTTCTCCGCCCAGATGCGGCCGCCGTGGGCCTCGACAATGGCTCTGCAGATGGACAAACCGAGGCCCGTACCTCCTCCCGGGGACCTGCCGCGGGCGAATTTCTCGAAAATCTTCTCCTCCTGGCCGGGCGGAATGCCGGGTCCCCTGTCGGCCAATTCCACCACAACGCCTTCATTCTGCATCGAGGCGGAAAGTTCCATCGGCGTTCCCGGGGGCGTATGCTGAAGGACGTTTTCGAAGAGGTTCGTGAGAACCTGCTCCATCAGCATTGCATCGAAGGGGACGAGGGGCAGGTTGCCGGGTATCGCCAGGTTCAGGGGACGGTCCTTCAGGCGCTCGGAGAGTCGGCCGACCACGACGCCGGTAATTTCTTCCAGGGACTGCCAGTCTTTCCTCACCTGGATCGCACCAGACTCCAGGCGTGTCATGTTCAGCACGTTTCGCACGATGCGGTTGAGGCGTTCCGCTTCGGAATGAATGGTCCTGACCAGCTCATCGGCCTTCTCCCGATCGAGGCCGTCGCCTTTTCGGAGGAGGGCGTCGGTCGCGCCCGTGATGGTCGTCAGGGGCGTTCGCAGATCATGGGAAACGGAACTCAGAAGGACATTCCGCAGGCTCTGCGTTTCGGCGTTCAGGTGCTCCTTCTGGGCCTGCTGGGCCAGCATGACCCGTTCCATCGCCATCGCCGTCTGGTTCGAAAAGGTTTCGAGGAGATGGACCTGTTCCGGTTCAAAGGGCTGATTGCCGTCCGCCGGAAGGATTCCGACAACGCCGATCGGCCCGGAGGAAGCGACCATGGGCAGGTACAAGGCCTTGGCTCCGCGCAGCGTATCCGTCCCGAAACCCGCCGCCTGCCTGTTTTCAAAGACCCACTGCGCAACGCCCATTTCCTTGTCGTCGATGGCGAAGGTGCCGGTTCCCGTCGACCAGACGGCAAGACGGCCCCGCTCGTCGGAAACCAGGATGATGACCTGGCTCTGAAAAACCTCGCCGATGTGCTTCACGGCGATTTCCGAGAGCTTGTCTTTTTTCCGCTCCCGCGTCAGGTCCCGGCTGAGGCTGTAGAGGGCCGATGTCTTCCTCTCCCTGTCCCTTGCCGCTTCCGCCTGCCCGCGAACCCGGAGGGTGAGTCCGCTGATGACGAGGGCCACGATGAACATAACGCCGAAGGTCACCACGTACCGGCCATCGGCCACGGCAAACGTGAAATAGGGCGGAACCATGAAGAAGTCGAAGGCCGCGATGCTCAGGAGCGTGGCCAGGAGCGTCGGCCACCGGCTCGTCCGCACGGCCACGACCACGACGCCGAGCAGGTACACCATGACCAGCTCCAGCCGTTCGAAATAGGGAAACATGACCGCGGCGAGGATCGTCGCCGCGGCGACCGTTGAGAGCGCCCAGAGCCATTCGGACGGTCTTCGCGCCAGGGGAATCTTCTTTTCGACCGCTCGGGGCGCACGCTCCGGGTCGTCCCCGGTGATCACGTAGACTTCGATATCGCCGCTGCCGCGGACGATTTCGTCCAAGGTGGAGCCGAGGAGCTTGTCCTTCCAGCGCGGGTGGGTCGGCTTGCCGACGATGATCCTGCCAACGTTCCGGCGCCGGGCGTAGTTGAGAATTTCCTCGCTGACCCGGTGGCCCGTCAGGGTCGCCGTTTCGGCGCCGAGGCTTTCGGCGAGACGAAGATGCTCCGTCAGCAGTCTCCTGTCCTCTTCGGAAGCGCGAACATGGGAGGGCGCCTCTACATGGACGGCGACCCACTCGGCCCTCAGGCCCGCGGCCATGCGCCGCGCCGCGCGGATCAGGCGTATGGAACGCGGATTGGGTCCGACGCAGACCAGGATCCGTTCCGTCGCCGGCCAGATCGCCTGGACGCCCTGGTCTCTCCGGTAATGCTCCATCTGCTCGTCGACCCGCTCCGCAGTGCGGCGCAGGGCGAGCTCACGCAAGGCGATGAGGTTTCCCTTCCGGAAAAAATTCTCCATCGCCTTCGCCGCCTGATCGGGAATGTAGACCTTTCCCTCCTTCAGGCGCTGCAGAAGGTCGTCCGGCGGCAAGTCGACGAGCTCGATTTCATCGGCCTCTTCGAGAAAGGAATCCGGGAGCGTTTCCCTCACGGTCACGCCGGTGATCTGGTGTACCACGTCGTTGAGGCTCTCCAGATGCTGGACGTTGACGGTGGTGTAAACGGAGATCCCGGCGTTCAGAAGCTCCCTCACGTCCTGCCAGCGTTTCCTGTGGCGGGCGGAGGGTACATTTGCGTGGGCCAGTTCGTCCACCAGGATGATGGAGGGATGGCGGGCCAGGGCCGCGTCGAGGTCGAACTCGGGAAGGGTCTTGCCCTTATAGTAGAGCGGGCGTCTGGGCAGGATCTCCAAGCCTTCCAGGAGCGACTCCGTCTCTCTGCGACCGTGGGTTTCGACCACGCCGGCGACGATGTCGACGCCCTCTTCGCGCCTCTTCCCGGCGGCTTCGAGCATCGCATAGGTCTTCCCGACGCCCGGGGCGGCGCCGAAGAAAATCTTCAATTTGCCCTGTCGTTGCCGTTCCTCGTCCTCTCTGACCTGCGCAAGGACGGCTTCCGGGTCCGGCCTTTTTTCTTCCATGCAGAAATATCCTTCGAATCCTCCGCTCGCCATCGCAAGCACCGGGGAGAGTCTAACAGAATCACCGGAGCGTCTCCAGCGCCACATTCAGTTCGAGCACCGAAACAACAGGCTCCCCAAGGATGCCGAAAACCCGTCCCCGGACATGGGCCTCGACGAGGTCGCCCACCGCTTTTTCCTCGACTCCCCTCGCCTTTGCGACACGGGACACCTGGTAACGGGCGGCCGCGGGGCTGATATGGGGATCGAGGCCGCTTCCGGAAGCCGTGGCCAGGTCCACGGGGACCGGCAGGCGGTTTTCCGGGTCTGCCGCCTGCAGCGCGGTCATCCGTGCCCTGACGGACCTCGCCAATTCTGGGTTCGCCGGTCCCAGATTCGATCCCCCCGAGGCCATGGCATTGTAGGGGAAAGCAGCGGTCGCGGACGGACGGCCCCAGAAATGGCGGGGATCGTCGAAGGGCTGCCCGAGGAGGGCCGATCCGAGAGGCCTTCCCTCCCTGACGATCAGGCTGCCGTTGGCCTGACGGGGGAAAAGGATCTGTGCGAGTCCGGTGACGGCCAGCGGGTAGACGACGCCGGTCAGCAGGGTAAGAAGCAGCAGCGAGGCAACGGCGGGGCGAAGCAAATCTCTCATGGTCCATCTCCTCAAGCCAGTCTCAGGAACGAGAGGACGCGGTCGATCAGCATGATGCCGATGAAGGGGACGACGAGGCCGCCGGCGCCGTAAAGGAGCAGGTTGCGGCGAAGAACGGCGGCGGCGCCCGCCGGACGGTAACGGACGCCCTTCAGGGCCAGCGGGATCAGGGCGACGATGATCAGGGCGTTGAAGATCACCGCCGAGAGAATCGCGCTCTGCGGCGTGGAGAGGCCCATGATGTTGAGCCCGGCGAGAGGGGGATAGACGCCCGCAAAGGCGGCCGGGAGGATCGCAAAGTATTTCGCGACGTCGTTGGCGATGCTGAAGGTGGTCAAGGTCCCCCGCGTCATCAGGAGCTGCTTGCCGATCTCCACGATCTCGATGAGCTTCGTGGGATTCGAGTCGAGGTCCACCAGATTTCCGGCCTCCTTGGCGGCCTGCGTGCCCGTGTTCATGGCCACGGCCACGTCCGCCTGGGCGAGAGCCGGCGCGTCGTTGGTCCCGTCGCCGGTCATGGCGACCAGGTGGCCGCCCGCCTGATAGCGGCGGATCAATTTCAGCTTCGTCTCCGGCGTCGCCTGCGCCAGAAAGTCGTCGACGCCGGCCTCCGCCGCGACGGCGGCGGCGGTCAGCGCGTTGTCGCCCGTGATCATGACCGTGCGGATCCCCATCCTCCGGAGTTCGGCAAACCGCTCCCGGATGCCCCCCTTGACGATGTCGGCCAGTTGAATGACCCCGAGAACGCGGGGCCCGTCGGCGACGACAAGCGGCGTAGCGCCCCGCCGGGAAACGTCCTCCACAATCGACCGGATCTCCGCCGGGACAGAGCCGCCTCGCGCCGCGACACGGGCTTCGATGGCGTCGGCGGCGCCCTTGCGGATTTCCCGCCCGCCGAGGTCGACGCCGCTCATGCGCGTCTTGGCGGAAAAGGCGATGAACTGTGCGCCGAGCGCTTTGATGTCCCGTTCGCGCAGTCCGTATTCCTTCTTGGCGAGCACGACGATGCTCCTGCCCTCGGGGGTTTCGTCGGCCAGCGAGGCGATCTGCGCGGCGTCGGCGAGGTCCCGGACGTCCACGCCGGCCGCGGGAAGAAAGACCGTCGCTTCCCGATTGCCGAGGGTGATGGTCCCTGTCTTGTCGAGAAGAAGCACGTCCACGTCACCGGCGGCTTCGACGGCGCGGCCGCTCATGGCGATGACGTTGGCCCGGATCATCCGGTCCATGCCGGCAATGCCGATCGCCGAAAGAAGGCCCCCGATGGTCGTCGGAATGAGGCAGACGAGCAGGGCGACCAGCACCGTCAGCGTTACCGGCGACCCCTGGCCGGCGGCCCGCACGCTGAAGATCGAAAAGGGCAGCAGCGTGACCGTCGCCAGCAGGAAGACGATCGTCAGGCCGGCGAGAAAGATGTCGAGGGCGATCTCGTTGGGGGTCTTCTGTCGTTTCGCCCCCTCCACCATGGCGATCATCCGGTCCAGGAATGTCTCGCCCGGTTCGGACGTGATGCGCACGATGAGCCAGTCGGACAGAACCCTGGTCCCGCCGGTCACGGCGCTTCGGTCTCCGCCGCTTTCCCGGATGACGGGCGCGCTCTCGCCGGTGATCGCGCTCTCGTCGACGGAGGCGATCCCGCCAACGACCTCGCCGTCGCTCGGGATCACGTCGCCGGCCTCCACGAGCACGACATCGCCCTTGTGAAGCTGCGACCCGGAAATCAGGGTCCGTTCCGCAGCAGGGTCCGGACTGCTCAGAAGCTTCGCCGGCACATCCTTGCGGCTGCTTCGCAGCGCCCGCGCCTGGGCTTTTCCTCTGCCCTCCGCCATCGCTTCGGCGAAATTGCCGAACAGAACGGTAAACCAGAGCCAGATCGACACGGTCAGAATGAACGCGGGACTCTCCTCGCCCCGGCCGAACAGGGAATAGAAGAAGAGCGCCGACGTGAGAACGCTTCCCACTTCGACGACGAACATCACCGGCCTCCTCATCATCAGGAGGGGGTGGAGCTTCAAGACGGCGTCGAAGGCCGCTTTCGACAGCAGCGCGCCTTGAAAGAAGGAGAAGGGGTTGCCTCTTCGGCTCATCGCTTTCGTCTCCGTTCGGACATCTCAGAAAGATACGAATTCCACGATCGGTCCCAGGGCCAGGGCCGGCAGAAAGGTCAGCGCGCCCACCAGCAGCACGACACCCGCCAGAAGAATGACGAAAAGAGGCGTATGGGTCGGAAGGGTTCCGGGACCGGGCGGAACGGTCTTCTTTTTCGCCAGGGATCCCGCCATGGCCAGAACGGGGACCATCACCCAGAAGCGACCGACCAGCATGGCGATGCCAAGGGAAAGATTGTAGAAGACGCTGCTGGCGTTCAGGCCGGCGAAGGCGCTGCCGTTGTTGTTCGCGGCCGAGGAAAAGGCGTAGAGGATCTCCGTGAAGCCGTGGGGGCCCGGATTGGAGATGCCGTCCACTCCCGCCTTGGTCACGACGGCGATGGCGGTTCCCAGAAGAACGGTTGCGGCGGGGACGAGGATGACGAGGGAAGCCATCTTCATCTCGAAGGCCTCGATCTTCTTGCCGAGATATTCCGGGGTCCGTCCCACCATGAGGCCGGCGACGAAGACGGCAATGACGGCAAACACCAGCATGCCGTAAAGGCCCGAACCGACGCCGCCGAAGACGACTTCCCCGAGTTGGATGAGCCACAGCGGTGCCAGGCCGCCGAGAGGCGTGAAAGAGTCGTGCATGGCATTGACCGATCCGTTCGACGCGGCGGTCGTGGCCGCGGCCCAGAGGGCGGAGTTCACGATGCCGAAGCGGACTTCCTTGCCTTCCATGTTCCCGCCGGCCTGTCCGGCAACCGCCGTCTGATCGACGCCGAGGCGGGACAGGACAGGGTTTCCCGCCTGCTCGCTCCACAGGCAGAGGATCAGCATCGGAATGAAGACGAGCAGCATCGCCGCGAGAATCGCCCAGCCCTGGCGCGTGTCCTTCACCATCCTGCCGAAGGTGTAGCAGAGCGCCGCGGGAAGCAGGAGGATCGCGAGCATCTCCAGGGCGTTCGTGATCGGCGTCGGATTTTCGAAAGGATGGGCCGAGTTGGCGTTGAAGAAGCCCCCGCCATTCGTCCCGATCTGCTTGATGGCGATTTGCGAGGCGGCGGGCCCCATGGGGATGATCTGCTCGGTGACCGCCTTGCCCGCGCTGTCCCGTGTGCCCTGGAGGAGCGGGATCCGGACGGCCGGATCCAGAGATTGCACGACGCCCTGGGAAACAAGCGCAACCGCGAGAAGGACCGCCAGTGGGAGCAGGATGTAAAGGACGGTGCGAATCAGGTCCGTCCAGAAGTTGCCGATGGTTCCGGAAACGTTGCGCTTCAGGCCTCTGACAAAGGCGGCAAGGACGGCCATGCCGCTTGCCGCCGACAGGAAGTTCTGAGCGGTAAGCCCCAGCATCTGCGTGAGATAGCTCATGGCGGTTTCGCCGGCATAGGCCTGCCAGTTCGTGTTCGTGACGAAACTCACGGCCGTGTTGAAGGCGAGGGTGGGCGCGACGGCGGAGAGCCGCTGCGGATTGAGCGGCAGGAAGCCCTGAACGCGCTGAACCAGGAACAGGAGGAGCCAGCCGGCGGCGCTGAACAGCAGGACGGCTCCGGCGTATTCCTTCCAGGCCATCTCATTCTCGGGTGTGACGCCGCACCATCGGAAGAGGCGTCTTTCGAACGGCGCGAGGAACCGGAACGGCGGCAGGTTTCCCCCGGAGTAGACCCGCGCCATGTACGATCCCAAGGGCTTCACCAGGATCAGGAGAACGGCCAGATAGGACAGCGCCTGCAGCACCCCGTTGGTCGTCATGAGAACAGCTCCGGTTTGAGAAGGGCAAGAAAAAGGTAAAGAAGGAGGGCGAGGGCGATCACACCGCCGATGGCGTAGAGAAAAAACATGGGGTTCACCGCCTCAGAGTCTTCCCAGCCCGTCGATGCCGAGCAGGCTCAGAACGAAGAACAACGCAACGATCGACATGCAGAGAATGTCCATACGATCATGTTGCCTCCCGCGAAATTATTTAACAAAGTTAACAACGAAAAAATAAAGATGCTGTTAAAACGGCCGGGGGAAGAATAAAGGAATCAATAAGATCATCCGCAAAAGCGGCGCTCCTCGCTGCGCCGAGCAAGGGATGGCGGGAACCCGGTTCCCCGCTTCGCCACGAGCCGGCAAACCTTCTTGACAGGGCATTCCGCCCTTTTGTATCTTTTTGGAGCAGGATCCCGCGCTTCGCTCCGTTCGCATTCCGCCGGCAACGCCTCCTTGCGGAACCGTTCACAGGAAGGATTTGAAAACCGATGTCTCTACCGCAAGATCCATCCCTTTCGACGGCCCGGACCATCATGATCGGCTTCGCCGACGCGACAGGGCTTTCCCCGCCGGGCGTATCGCCGCGCCGCTATCTCTGGACGGACGCCTTTGCCGTCTGCAATTTCCTGGAGCTTCATCGCCGCACGGGAGAGAAACGCTTCAAAAGACTCGCGAAGGACCTCATCAATCAGGTCCACCGCATCCTCGGCCGCCACCGCGGCGACGACCGGCGCACGGGCTGGATCAGCGGCCTGGGCGAGCGGGAAGGCGCCCTTCACCCCACTGCCGGAGGGCTGAGGATCGGGAAGCCCCTTCCGGAGCGCGGCCCCGGTGAACCCCTTGACGAGCGCCTGGAGTGGGACCGGGACGGGCAGTACTATCACTACCTCACCAAATGGATGCATGCCCTCCGCCAGGCCGGGGCGGTCCTCGGCGAGGCGGATTACCTCCGCTGGGCGGTGGAGCTCGCCGAAGCGACCCATGCCGCCTTCGTGTACCGCACGCCGGCCGGCTCCCGACAGCGCATGTACTGGAAGATGAGCATCGACCTCTCGCGCCCCCTTGTTCCTTCGATGGGCCTTCACGACCCGCTCGACGGCTGGATCACCTGCAGCGAACTGCAGGCTGCCGTCAAGGGCCTGCATGAACTGCCGACGCCCCCTCTCGGCCGCGAGATCGCGGCGCTGTCCGCGATGTGCGCCGGGATAAACTGGGGAACGGATGATCCCTTGGGGCTGGGGGGCTCCTCGCCGATGCCTACCGGGTCGGCCAGCTGGCGGCGCGCGGAGACTTCGCGCCCGGTGAACTGACGGCGGACCTGCTGGACGCTTCCCTGAGGGGGCTCGCGGCCTTTTCCGTGAAGAATTCCCTGGCGCTTCCTGCCGCCTACCGCCTGGCGTTCCGGGAACTCGGCCTGTCCATCGGGTTGCACGGCGTCCGAAGGTTGAGGACGCTGATCGAAGAAAATCCCGGCATCTCCGGGAACGGCATGCCGCTGCACGGGCGCGTCGAAGCGCTCCTGCGGTACGAACGGCTGGCCTCGGCCATCGAGGCATTCTGGCTCGACGCCGCCTCCCGGGAGGCTTCGTCGTGGCGGGACCACGGCGACATCAACGACGTCATGCTCGCAACGAGCCTCGCCCCTGACGGATTCCTGAAGCTGTAGTCCCGCTGCCGTCTTGCATCCCCGGGGAAGCTGACGGGGATCGGTCTGCGGCCGGTCATTTCTCATAGCGGATCCGGTAGATGACGCCGGCCCGGTCGTCGGAGACGAGAAGGGAGCCGTCGGGCATTTCCAGGAGATCGACGGGCCGCCCGAAGACCAGACCGTCCTGCAGCCATCCCTCCGCGAAGACTTCGTACCGCACGGCCCTTGCGCCCTCCATCCTGACGAGCGAAATCCGGTAGCCCAGAGGCGTGGTGCGGTTCCACGAGCCGTGCTCCGCGATCAGTACCTGATTCCTGTAGGCGGGCGGGAACAGGTTGCCGCGGTAAAACCGCATCCCCAGGGCGGCGACGTGGGGACCGAGCGCCATGGCCGGCGGCGTGAAGTCCGAACAGTTCTTCCCTCGTCCGTACTCCGGGTCCGGAATGCCGTTGCCGTGACAGTAGGGATAGCCGAAGTGCATGCCTTTTTTCGGCGCGCAGTTCAGTTCGTCCGGGGGCAGGTTGTCGCCCATCCAGTCACGTCCGTTGTCGGTGAACCAGAGTTCCTTCGTCTCCGGGTGCCAGTCGAATCCGACCGTGTTGCGCACGCCGCGGGCAAAGACTTCCAGCCCCGTGCCGTCCGGATTCATCCTCATGATGGAGGCATAGCGGGGATCCCTGCTCTCGCAGATGTTGCAGGGGGCGCCCACAGGGACATAGAGCATGCCGTCTGGGCCGAAGCGGATGAATTTCCAGCCGTGGTGCCGGTCCCTCGGAAAGCCGTCGTTTACGACGACCGGAGCGGCCGGAGCGGAAGGCCCGGCAGGGCGGGTCTCAGCGTCATCGAAACGGAGGATGCGGTGAACCTCCGCAACGTAGAGGGAACGGTCCTTGAAGGGCACGCCGTTGGGCATGTTGAGCCCCTTGACGAAGACCATCACCTCGTCGGCCTCGTGGTCCCCGTTCCGGTCCCGTACGGCGTAAACGACGCCTTCTCCGCGCGTGCCCACGAACAGGGTCCCCCCGGGGCCGAGGGCCATGGAGCGCGCCCCCGGGACATTGCGGGCGTAGAGGGAGATCCGGAAGCCCGGCGGCAGGATGATCCTCTCCTCCTCGGCCGCCCGGGCCGGCGACAACCCGTCACCGGCAAACCCGGCGAACAGAGAACACAAGACGGCGATGATCGTTCCGAAATACCTCATGGCTCCCGCCCTCCTCCCTTCCGCTCCGCCAGCCGCAGGACCCTGCGGCCGCCGACGCCGGAGGCCTTGCGTCCGTCACGGCCCGTCTCTCTTCCGTCCGTGCTCGGCGTACCAGTCCAGCTGCCGGCAGATGCCGCGGAAGATCTTGACCTCCTTGGCGTACACCCCCGTCCTTCCGAAGAAGCGCCGCAGATGGGCCATCCAGTATTCCGGGTTCTGGGGATTCAGGAACCCGATCTTCGAGAGCAGTTTCTCCATCGCATCGTACATCCCCTCCATCTCCGCCACCGAGGCGAGGCGGGGCGTGAAGGCGGTGGCCTGTCTCTGCGCAACGAACAATTCGTAGCAGAGGATCATGACCGCGTGAGACAGGTTCAGGGACCGGTAGCGCGGCGAGCTGGGGATCGTCACCAGCATCTGGCAGAGGCGGACCTCGTCGTTCGAAAGTCCCGTGTCTTCGGGCCCGAACAGGAGCGCCATCTCATTCTTCTGCGAAATTTCAACGACCCGCTCGGCCATCGCCCTGGGCGTGAGCACCGGGCCGCGGGCCGAGCCGGTCCGCGCCGTCGTTCCCACGACGAACGAGAACGGGGCGAGGGCCTCCGCGGCGCTCTCGGCCCACCGGATGTTGTCCACGAGATCGGCGGCAAAATGTGTGGACATCGTCTTCATCGCCTCTTCCTCGAGGGGCTCCTCCCCCGGCACGACGACGAGGCGGGAAATCCCCATATTCTTGGCGCAACGGGCCACGGAACCGACGTTGCCGGGATACTTGGGCCTGCACAAGACGATGGCGATATTCTTCTTTTCGACGCTCAGCTCCATGTCCGCCTTCCCACCCGGCCGTCCAGCGAAGACCCCGGGTGCCTTTTAGACGTACCACATTTCCCGTTGTCCGTCGATGAGGACTCTGGTATCTGGTATCCCATGCAGCAGGACTGGGAGGCGGCGCTGATCGAAGGCGCATCGGAACTGGGGCTGGAGCTTACGGGGCTTCAGACGCAGCGGTTGGTGCGCTATCTCCAGGAGCTCCTCCTGTGGAACGAGACCTTCAACCTGATCTCGCCGCGGACGACGCCGGAGGCGGCGATCGGCCATGCCCTCGACTGCCTGAGCGTCGTTCCCCACCTTCGAGGCCGCAGCGGACCGCTCATCGATCTGGGATCGGGCGGAGGTCTTCCGGCCATTCCGCTGAAGATCGTCCTGCCCGATCTTGAGGTCCGCATGGTCGAATCCACAAGAAAGAAAGCCTCCTTCCTGCACCAGGCCATCCGCCTGCTCGACCTCAGGGGCGTCTCCGTCCTCCAGGAGCGGGCGGAGAGGCTTTCGAGTGACCCCGGAAGCCGCGGGACCTATCCCATCGTGACATCGCGGGCCACATTCCATCTGAATGATCTGCTTCGCATCGCTGCCCCCTTTCTCGCGCCCGGCGGCATCCTGATCGCGATGAAGGGGCCCCGGCCCGAGGGGGAGATCCGCGAAGCCGAATCGAATCGCGCCATTCTGGGCCTGGCGTCCCCTGCCGTGCATGCGGTCTTCCTGCCCCGCGGAGGCGGGTCCCGGACGATTCTCATTTACGGCCTCGGCCGGGGGGCCTCCGCTTCCCGGTGCGGTTAAATTTTCTTCCATAATATTCATAGGTTAAACTTGCTTTTTTCCTTTGAAAAATTCCTTTTTTCCCCTTCTCAAAGACACGGTTTTGTGTTAGCGTATGCTGCCTTTTTGCCCGGGTCGACGTTAGGGGTTTCATTAACAAAATGGCATGTAAAATCTTATGCTTGGCGAATCAGAAGGGCGGCGTCGGCAAGACGACGACGGCCATCAATCTCGCCGCCTGTCTCGCCACCGCCGAGCGGCGGACGCTGCTTGTGGATTGCGACGCGCAGGGAAACGCATCGAGCGGCCTGGGGATCGATCGCGAGTCGCTTCGCGGCCGGAATCTCTATCATGCCCTGATCGGCGGCGTGCCGATTGCGGATGTGATCCGGCCCACGCAGCTCAAGCATCTCGACATCGTGCCCGCCGATCAGGACCTGATCGGCGTGGAGATCGAATTCGTCGCGATGGAGGAACGGGAGAAGAAGCTTCGTCGGGCCCTGCGCGACGGCGGCATCGACTATGATTTCATCGTGCTGGACTGCCCGCCCTCCCTGGGTTTCCTGACCATCAACGCGCTCGTCGCCTCCGATTGCCTGATCGTGCCGATGCAGTGCGAGTTCTACGCCATGGAGGGACTGGGCCTGCTCCTGAATACCGCCCGGCTGGTGCGGGAGCGCTGGAACCCGGAGCTCCGTCTGGGGGGCATCTTGCTGACGATGTTCGATGCGCGCAATCTCCTGTCGCACCGGGTGAGCGAAGACGTGAAGCGTCACTTCGGCGGCAAGGTTTTCCGGACCGTGATCCCCAGGAACGTCCGCCTGTCCGAAAGTCCGTCGCACGGGCTCCCGATCGTTCTGTACGATATCCGATCGAAAGGCGCAGCCGCGTACATGGAGTGGACGCAAGAAATTCTCAACAACGGGAGGATCTGATGCCGACCAAGGACAAGCTGGGCAGGGGACTGGGCGCGATGTTTCCCCACCTGTCTCGCGACATCGGAGAAAAATCGAATTTCCTGCAGTGCGGGGTCGAAGAGCTGTGCCCCAACCGTTTTCAGCCGCGGAAGACCTTCCGGGACAGCGAACAGAAGAAACTCGTCGCTTCCGTCCGTGAAAAGGGGATCATCCAGCCGATTGTCGTGCGGCGCATCGAGAGCGGGTACGAAATCATCGCCGGGGAACGGCGGTGGCGGGCGGCGCAGACTGCCGGGCTCCAAGAGGTCCCCATCGTGGTGCGCGATGCCGCCGACGCCGATATGGCGGAGATCTCTCTGATCGAAAACCTGCAGCGGGAAGACCTCAACCCCCTTGAAGAGGCGGAGGCCTATCAGACCCTGATGGACCGCTTCGGAATGTCCCAAGACAGTCTTTCCACCCGGGTCGGGCGCGATCGTTCGACGATCGCCAACACCCTTCGCCTGCTCAGGCTTCCCCCGGAAGTGAAGAAGGAGCTGGCCGACAGGCGTCTGACGGAAGGGCATGCACGGGCACTGCTGGCGCTGGAATCCGTTCGTTCCCAAGTGTCCGTCCTGAAGGACGTGCTCAGGAAGGGGCTTTCCGTGCGCGAGACGGAACGCCTGGTCAAGGCGCTGTCGAAGACGGCGGCGCCGGTGCGCAAAGCGGCACGGACGGACGGCAATCTTGTGGACCTGGAGCGGAGACTCTCCTCGAGGCTCCTCGCCAAGGTGCGGATACGACAGGGGAAAAATTCCGGCGCCATCGAGATCGCCTTCGGATCGCCGCAGGAACTGGACCGGCTGATCCGGTTTCTGCTCGACGCCGCCGGGTGAGGCGTCCCTGAGAAGAACCATCAACAGCTGTGGATAGCTTGTTCATAACATCGGTGATGCAGTTCTATGGCATGGGAAAAAAGCCTTCAAATGATTCGGGGAAAGGTCAGCCAGCAGAATTTTGAGACCTGGATCCGGCCGATCCGGCTCATCGCCGTCGACGGAGAAAATGTCTCGCTGGCGGTTCCGAACCGGTTCTTCAAAGACTGGCTCATGGAAAACTACCTCCCCCTTCTCCAGGAGGCCCTTTCTTCGGCGGTCGGGCAGAGCGTCAATATCCAGTTCGTGATCGGCCAGACAAGGGAGAGGGCCGTCGTCTCCGTCCGCAGGCAGGATGTAAAGAATGGTGCAGTGCCGGAAAAGGCCGGAAAGCCGGCGATTCATCCATCCCTCAATCCGCAGTACAGCTTCGAACGATTCGTCATCGGCGCCTGCAATCAATTCGCCCATGCCGCATCCATGGCCGTCGCCGAACAGCCGGCCAAGAACTACAATCCGCTCTTCATCTATGGAGGTGTCGGTCTCGGCAAGACGCATCTGCTCAATGCCATCGGCCTCCACACCCTGTCGATCTATCCCGAGGCGAATGTCGTCTACGTCTCCGCGGAGGAGTTCATGAACGAACTCATCAACTCCATCCGCTACGACCGCATGCAGAAATTCCGCGAAAAATATCGCAACATCGACTCGCTGCTCATCGACGACATTCAGTTCATCGCCGGAAAGGAGCGCACGCAGGAGGAATTCTTCCATACCTTCAATACCCTGCACGATTCCGGCAAGCAGATCGTCGTGACGAGCGACAAGTTCCCGAAGGACATCCCGAACCTCGAAAGCCGGCTGCGTTCGCGGTTCGAGTGGGGGTTGATCGCCGACATCCAGCCGCCGGAGATCGAGACGAAGATCGCCATCATCGAGAAGAAGAGTCAGGAAATTCACATCGATCTGTCAAACAGCGTGGCTCATTACATTGCATCGCAGGCGGAGTCGAACATTCGGGAACTGGAGGGTTACCTGATCCGCATCAGCGCATACTCTTCGCTGACGAACCGGCCGATCGACATGGAGCTCGTCCGAGAGGTCCTCAAGAAGATTCTCAAGCAGAACGAAAAGCAGGAAGTGACGATCGACCAGATCCTGAAGGCGGTATCCGCGAAATTCAATCTGAAGCTCGCGGACATCAAATCCCAGAAGAAAAACAAGAACTTCGTTCTTCCCCGGCAGATCGCCATGTATCTGTCCAGGAAACTGACGACGGCGTCCTTTCCCGATATCGGCGAGAAGGTGGGCGGACGGGACCACTCGACGGTCATTTACGCGAACAACAAAATTGCCAAGGCGGTCGAAACGAATCAGCAGATCAAAAAGACCGTCCAGGAGATCGAAAACGATCTTCTGCACAGGAGCTAACAGGGGCGTCCCGAGGAAATCAACAGACGGAAAATCTTCAGGAAGGGAATTTTACGGGATATTCCCGGACACTCCACAGCATGAACAGAGGTTATTACAACTGCTATATTTTTTCTAAATCCAATCTTATGAAAAAAAGAAAGGATGGGTAAACGATGAAATTCCAAATCTCCCGTGAATCGTTCCTTCAAGGCGTGCAAAAGACGCTGGGGGTCGTCGAGAAGAAGACGACCATGCCCATCTTGAGTCATGTGCTCGTCCGGGCGCAGGACGATCGGATCTCGATTGTTGCAACCGATCGCGAAATCGGGCTGGTGACAAGTTTTGCGGCGGAGATCGAGAAACCCGGAGAGGTAACGCTGTCCGCAAAGAAACTCTACGAAATGGTGCGTGAGATTCCAGGGGACACCATCCAGGTGGAACGCAGGGAGAACGATCAGGTATCTCTGTCTTCCCAGAAGTCCGTCTACAGAATGATGGGTCTTCCGGCGGACGATTTTCCGAAGGTCATGGAGGACGAAGACATTCCCATGGCTCCGATTGCACCGGGGGCGTTGCGGGAGATGATCCGGAAGACGTTCTTTGCAATGTCTGTCGATGAGACGCGGAAGAATCTCAACGGCGTTTTCTTTGAAGCGGAGGGGGAGGGCGAGATCTCCCGGGTCGGGATGGTGGCGACGGACGGGCACCGGCTTTCGCTGGCGGTAGAGGAAGTCCCGAAATTTCTGACACTGGAAAAAGGCGTGGTGATTCCGCGTAAGGGGATCATGGAAATCCGGAAGCTCGTCGACGGAGAGCCCGCAGACCTGAAGTTCGGGATTCGTCAGGGGATGTGCATATTGAAGACGTCGGATACGGTTCTCAAGGTATCGCTCGTGGAAGCGGAGTATCCAGATTACCGGCGGATCCTGCCGAAGGAAAAGGGGTCGGTTCTTCTCTTGAAGAGAGACGAATTCCTTCAGGCCCTGCGGCGGATGGGCGTCATCTCCTCTGACCGGTACAGCGGCGTCATCCTGGAATTGAGGGACGGGAAGATGATCATGACGTCGACCAACCCGGACGTCGGGGAAGCGAGCGATGAAATGGACGTTCCCTACCGGGACAAGGAGATCCGCGTCGGCTACAACGTCCATTATCTGATGGAAGCGGTGGAGGTTGTCGATGGAGAATCCCTGGAATTCGAAATCGGCGTGGGAATGAAACCGAGCATCGTCCGCCAGGCCGGGAACGATCGCTACTTCTGCATGATTATGCCTCTGAAAGTCTGATGGAGAACAAGCAAAGTTTATGACGGAAATTTACGGAGCAGACAGCATCAAGGTCCTGGAGGGTCTGGAGGCGGTTCGAAAGCGCCCCGCCATGTATATCGGCAGCACCGGCCGCGAGGGGCTGCACCATCTGGTCTATGAGATCGTGGACAACAGCATCGACGAATCCGCGGCGGGTTTCTGCGATACGATTTCGGTCAAGATCCGCGCCGACAACAGCGTCACCGTGGATGACAACGGGCGCGGCATTCCTGTGGACATACACAAGACGGAGGGGGTGTCGGCGGCGGAGGTCGCCCTGACGAAACTCCACGCAGGGGCGAAATTCTCCAACGACAGCTACAAGATCTCCGGCGGCCTTCACGGCGTCGGCGTATCCGTCGTCAACGCCCTGTCATCCTATCTGGAGCTGGAAGTCCGGAGAGACGGCGGCGTCTATACGCAGTCGTACACACGCGGTGTTCCCGCAGCCCCCCTGGAGAGGGTGGGGAACACCAAGTCGCGGGGAACGAAGATCACCTTCCGGCCCGACGAGGAGATCTTCGAGGACATCGAGTTCAGCTTCGATACCCTGGCCAACCGGCTGCGTGAACTGGCCTTTCTCAACTCAGGGGTGAAGATCTCGATCGTCGACGAGCGCACGGACCGCAAGAGCGAGTTCTGCTACCGGGGGGGAATCGTGTCCTTCGTCGAATACCTCAACCGGAGCAAGAAGGTCCTTCACAAGGACCCGGTCTACATCTCCGGCGAGCGGGAAGACTGCATCGTGGAGGTGGCGCTGCAGTACAACGACACCTACACGGAAAACATCTTTTCCTTCGCCAACAGCATCAACACGACCGAAGGCGGCACCCACCTCATCGGGTTCCGGTCCGCCCTGACGCGCGTCTTCAACAACTACGCCGTGAGCAGCAATCTGCTGAAGAACGGCAAGGAATCGCTCAAAGGCGAGGATCTCCGCGAGGGGTTGACGGCGGTCATCAGCGTGAAGATCAAGAATCCCCAGTTCGAGGGCCAGACCAAGACGAAACTCGGGAACAGCGAGGTCCGCGGCCTCGTGGAGGGGGTCGTCTACGACAAGATCGGCAGCTATCTCGAAGAAAATCCGGGAATCGCCAAGCACCTGCTGAACAAGTGCCTCGAAGCGGCGCGCGCCCGGGAGGCCGCCCGCCGCGCCCGTGAACTGACGCGCCGCAAGAGCGCGCTCGAGGTTGGAGCGCTTCCGGGAAAATTGGCCGACTGCCAGGAAAGGGACCCGGTGCAGAGCGAGATTTTCCTGGTGGAGGGGGACTCGGCCGGCGGCTCGGCGAAACAGGGGCGGGACCGCAGAAACCAGGCCATCCTTCCCCTGCGCGGCAAAGTTCTCAACGTGGAGAAGGCCCGGTTCGACAAGATGCTCCAGAACGAGGAAATCAAGGTGATGGTCACCGCCTTCGGGACCGGCATCGGCGAAGGCGAGTACGACATCAGCAAGCTCCGCTACCACAAAGTCATCATCATGACCGATGCGGACATCGACGGTTCTCACATCCGCACGCTGCTCCTGACCTTTTTCTTCCGCCAGATGAAGGAACTCGTCGAGCGGGGGTATCTCTACATCGCCCAGCCGCCGCTCTTCCGCATCGTCGACAAGAAGAATGAAATCTACATCCACAATGAGGAAGGGATGCAGGAATTCGTCCTCGGCAGCGGCGTCGCGAGGGTCCGCCTCCTGCCGGCCGACGGGTCGGCGTCGCTGACCGGCAGCCGGCTGAAGGCCCTGATCAAGAAAATGATGCGCATCGAGGGGCTTCTGGACCGGTTCGAACACGAGGAAAAGGCCCGGGAGGTCATCCGGATTCTGGCCGGCGATCCGGCGCTGAGGGAGGAGGACTTCAAGACGGAGGAGGCCCTGGGAAAGGTGGCGAGAAGGACCGCCATGGCCGTCGGGAAGAGCGTCGAGGACGCGTCCGTCGATCCGGACCAGGAACACGGCCGGTTCCGGATCACCTTCTCCATCCGCAACAACGGCCGGAGCGGGACGACAATCATCGACCGCGATCTCCTGCGGGCCCCGCTGTTCGCCGAGATCCGGGCGATCCTGCAGCAGGTCGCCGTGATCGGCGAGCCGCCCTACTCCGTCACGGCCGGAGAAGGCGACGGGGTTGTGCAGAAGATCGAAAGCATGCCGGAACTGGTCGCCTTCGTGATGGCCGAGGGGAAGAAGGGGCTCACGGTGCAGCGTTACAAGGGCCTCGGCGAAATGAACCCCGAGCAGCTGTGGGAAACGACGATGAATCCGGAAAAGAGAACGCTCCTGCAGGTCCGGATCGAGGACGCCGTCGAGGCGGACGAGATCTTCACGACCCTGATGGGGGATCAGGTGGAACCGCGGCGGGATTTCATCTATCGCAACGCCCTGCACGTAAAGAATCTTGATATTTAGCGGCCGCCGGGACGGGACAAATCCGCGTCTTCGGACGGCGGCGTATCCGACGCTCCGGCCGATGCGGCCGGAGGACAGGCATTTTCGGGAGAAGACGATTTCATGGAACAGCAACAGACCTCGTTGAAGGGTTTTTCCATCAACATCGAAGACGAGATGAAGAAGTCCTACATGGACTATGCGATGAGCGTCATCATCGGCCGGGCCATTCCCGATGTCCGGGACGGCCTCAAGCCGGTCCACCGGCGCGCGCTCTTCGCCATGCACGAGATGGGCAACCGCTGGAACAAGGCCTACAAGAAATCCGCCAGGGTTGTCGGCGACATCATCGGCAAGTATCACCCGCACGGGGACGCCGCCGCCTACGACACCATCGTGCGCATGGCCCAGGACTTCTCCCTGCGCTACCCGCTCGTCGACGGTCAGGGAAATTTCGGCTCCATCGACGGCGATCCTCCCGCAGCGATGCGCTACACGGAAGTGCGCATGGCGAGGATCGCCGAAGAACTGCTGACCGACCTCGACAAAGAAACCGTCGATTTCATGCCGAACTACGACGAGTCCCTCCAGGAGCCGGTCGTGCTGCCGGCGGCGCTGCCGCTGCTGCTGCTCAACGGCGCCTCCGGGATCGCCGTCGGCGTGGCGACGAACATCCCGCCCCACAATCTCGCGGAGGTGGTCGACGGGGCGATCGCCGTCATCCGCAAGCCGGAGATCGGCGTGGACGAGCTGATGCGCATCATCCGGGGCCCGGATTTCCCCACGGCCGGATTCATCAACGGGCGGGAGGGGATCGTGGAGGCTTACCGGACGGGGCGCGGCATCATCCGCGTCCGCGCCCGCGCCCTGATCGAGCGCAACGCCCGCAGCGACAAGGAAAGCATCGTCATCACCGAACTGCCCTACCAGGTCAACAAGGCGGCCCTGATCGAAAAGATCTCGGAACTGGTGAAGGACAAGAAGATCTCCGGAATCTCCGATCTGCGCGACGAGTCGGATCGGGAAGGGATCCGGATCGTGATCGATCTGAAGCGTGAGGAGCCTTCCGCCGTCATCCTCAATCAGCTCTACAAGCACACCCAGATGGAATCCACCTTCGGCATCATCATGCTCGCCATCGAGAACGGCCAGCCCCGCCAGTACAACCTCAAGGACATGCTGGAGAGCTTCGTCCGTTTCCGCCGCGAGGTGATCGTGCGGCGGACGACCTTCGAACTCGCCCGGGCCCGCGAGCGTGCCCACATCCTCGAAGGGCTCGTCGTCGCCCTCAAGATGATCGACGACGTCGTCGCCGTGATCAAGAGTTCCCGGAGCGTGCCCGAGGCTTCGGCGGCGCTGTGCGGGAAATTCGGACTGACCGAGATTCAGGCCAAGGCCATTCTGGAGATGAGGCTCCAGCGGCTCACGGGGCTGGAGCGGGAGAAGATCGACGAGGAGTATGCGGAGCTTTCCAAGACGATCTGGCGCCTGCAGGGAATCCTCGATGACCCGCAGAAGGTCCTCGACGTCATCGTTTCCGAGCTGGAGGAGATCAAGGGACGCTACGGGGACGAGCGGCGCACGGAGATCGTGGCCAGTTCCGAGGACATCGACATCGAAGACATGATCGTCGAGGAGGATGTCGTCGTCACCGTCTCCCATTCCGGGTACATCAAGCGCAACGCCGTGAGCCTGTACCGGAGCCAGCGCCGCGGCGGGCGGGGAAAGGTCGGCATGGGGACGAAGGAGGAGGATTTCGTCGAGCGGATCTTCATCGCCTCGACCCACAACTACATCCTGATCTTCACGAATCAGGGGCGCGTCTACTGGCTCAAGGTGTACCAGATCCCCCAGGCGGGACGGGCGGCCAAGGGAAAGGCCATCGTGAACCTGATCCAGATCCAGGCAGGCGAGCGGGTCGCCGCCGTCCTGCCGGTGCGCGACTTCATGGAACAGAAGTCCGTCGTCATGGTCACCAAGCGGGGCGTCGTCAAGAAGACCGCGCTCTCCGCCTTCTCCAATCCGCGTTCGACGGGCATCATCGCCATCGGCATCGACGAAGGGGACGACCTGATCGACGTGCAGCTCGCGAACGGCCGCCAGGAGGTCTTCCTCGGCACGCGCAAGGGGAAATCCATCCGGTTCAACGAGGAGGACGTGCGGGAAATGGGGAGGACGGCTTACGGTGTCCGCGGAATCCTCATGGATGAGGACGACGTCGTCGTCGGCATGGAGGTCGCCTCGCCGGGGACGACCATCGCGACCGTTTCCGAACGGGGCTACGGCAAGCGCACGGATATCGCGGAATACCGTGTGCAGAGCCGCGGCGGCAAGGGGACGATCAACCTGAAGACCGTTCCCAAGGTGGGCATGGTGGCGGGGATCCTGCAGGTCGTCGAGGGCGAGGACATCATGCTGATCAGCAGCGCGGGAAACATCATCCGCATGAAGGTGGACGAAGTCCCGCTCATTCACCGCAGCACGCAGGGCGTGCGGCTGATCGACCTTGCACCCGAAGAGCGGGTCGTCGGCCTGGCGCGGGCCGAGCGCGAAAGCGAAGAAAAGAACGGCGACGCCCCGCCGGACGAGGGGGCCGCGGGCGGGAACGGGGCCGATCTCCTGGCCGATGTCGACGAAACGGACGGCGGCCCCGGGGATGCGTAAAGGGCGCCGCGGCCGTTGCCGGGGAGTGCCGATGACGACCTACCGGACCTTCGATCACACGGCGGACCTGGGGATTGAGGTCTACGGACGGACCCGGAAGGAACTGTTCGGCCATGCCGCGGAAGCCCTCGCCGACCTCCTGGCCGACCCGGGGACCGACCCTCCAGACCGGACCTTCCGGATCTGCGCAACCGGAGAGGACGGACCGGATCTCCTGGTGAACTTCCTGCGCGAGATCCTCTACCAGTTTCACGGAAACCGGCTGCTCCTGCGGCAAATCCGCGTTACCCATCTCACGAAGAACGAAATCTGCGCGGAAGCGGAGGGCGAGGTCCTGGATTGCACCGGAGGGCACCGCCGCAGGGAGGTCAAGGCCGTTACGTACCATCAGGCCTCGCTGAGCCGGGACGGGTCCGGGCGGTGGACCGCAAGGGTGATTCTGGATGTCTGACATCAAGCTCGAAAAGATCGACGAGTTCCGCTGGCGCATCCCAGCCGAAGGGGGGATGCGCGTGCCCGGGATCATCTATTCCAGCGATCGGCTGATGAAGGGCGCGGGAAAAGACGAGAGTCCCCGCCAGGTGGCGAACGTCGCCCATTTGCCGGGGATCGTGAAATATTCGCTCGCCATGCCGGATATGCACTGGGGATACGGGTTCCCGATCGGCGGCGTCGCCGCCTTTTCCCTGGAGGACGGCGTCGTCTCGCCGGGAGGCGTCGGCTACGACATCAACTGCGGGTGCCGCCTGCTGACGACGAAGCTCCGCGAGGAGGATGTGCGGGACCGTCTCCGGGACCTCACGGTCGGGCTCTTCCGCGACGTCCCCTCTGGCGTGGGTTCCCGGGGACCGATCCGGCTTTCCCCGCAGGACGAGCGCCGGGTCCTGGTCGAGGGCGCCCGCTGGGCGGTGGAGAACGGCTTCGGAACGCCCGCCGATCTGGAAACGACCGAGGACGGCGGCGCCATGGCGGGAGCGGATCCGGAGACCGTCAGCGACCGGGCGCTGGAGCGGGGCCGCGAGCAGCTGGGGACGCTGGGGTCGGGGAACCACTTCCTCGAAATCGAGGTGGTGGGGGAGGTGTTCGATCGGGGTGCAGCGGCCGCCTTCGGTCTCGAAGAAGGCGGGATCGCCGTGATGATCCACAGCGGCTCCCGGGGGCTCGGTTACCAGGTCTGCGACGACTATCTGGCCCGTCTCGTCCGCCACGTGCGGACGCTGGACATGGAGCTTCCGGACCGCCAGCTCGCATGCGCCCATCTCACCTCGCCGGAGGGCAGGCAGTACCTTGCCGCCATGGCCTGCGCCGCCAACTATGCCTGGGCGAACCGCCAGATGCTCATGCATTGGACGCGCGAAAGCTTTCAGCGGACGCTGGGGATGTCGCCGCGGGACCTGGGCATGCAGCTGGTCTACGACGTCTGTCACAACATCGCCAAGATCGAGACCTTTCCGCTGGACGGAAAACCCGTGCGCCTCTGCGTTCACCGCAAGGGTGCGACGCGCGCCTTCCCGCCGGGCCACAAGTCCCTGCCGCCGCGCTACCGTTCTTCCGGCCAGCCTGTCCTGATTCCCGGGGACATGGGCACGGGCTCCTATGTCCTGGCGGGGACGGAAAAGGCCTTCGCGGAGACCTTCGGGAGCACCTGCCACGGGGCGGGCCGCGTCATGAGCCGCGCCCAGGCGACGAAGGCGAGCCGCGGTCGGTCCATTCCTCAGGAGATGTCCGCGCGCGGTGTCGTCGTGATGGCGGCGGGAAAAGAGACCCTGCGGGAAGAAATCCCCGAGGCCTACAAGAACCTGGACGAGGTGGTCTCCGTCGTGGACCGCGCGGGACTCTCGCGCAAGGTCGCGAAACTGAGGTCGCTGGGGTGCATCAAGGGGTGATGGCGGACCTCCTTGCGACGTCGGGGTCAGAGCGCGTAGAGCTTCTCTCCGGACAGGACGTTGATGCCGACCTTGCGCAGGGCGTCGATGGCCGCGTCGGGATCTTCGAAACGGAAGATCATCACGGCATTCTGCCCGCTGCGTTCGACGAACGCATACATGTACTCCACATTGATCTGATTCTGCGCCAGGACGGCGAGGATGCTGTGCAAGCCGCCCGGCCGATCCGGCACCTCCACGGCGACGACGGTGGTCCGGCTGACGGTGAAGCCGTTTTCCCGGAGGACGCGGTTGGCGGTTTCCACGTCGTTGACGATCATGCGCAGGATGCCGAAGTCCGACGTGTCGGCCAGCGACAGGGTCCGGATATTGATATCGGCGTCCTTGAGAATCCGGGTGATATGCTCCAGCCGGCCCGGCACGTTTTCCATGAAGACGGAGATCTGTTCTACCTTCATGAGCGTTCCCTCCCGTTCATATCTGGCGCCTGTCGACGACCCGGCTCGCCTTCCCGTCGAAGCGCTGCAGAGATTTGGGGTCCACCAGCTTGACCTTCGCGGAGATGCCCAGGTAGTCCTTGATGTCCTTGGTGATCCGCCGTTCGATGCTCTGCAGGGCCTTCACGCTGCCCGAAGCGGTGAAGACCCGGTCGCTCACCTCGACGCGGACCTCCAGGGTGTCCAGCGTGCCTTCCCGGTCCACGATCAACTGGTAGTGGGGCTCCAGGCCTTCGATGCCCACGAGGACCGCTTCGATCTGGGAGGGGAAGACGTTCACGCCGCGGATGATCAGCATGTCGTCGCTGCGGCCCATGATTCGGTCCATGCGCACATGCGTCCGTCCGCAGATGCAGGGGTCCGGGAAGAGCCGCGTGACGTCGCGGGTCCGGTAGCGGATGAGGGGGAACGCCTCCTTGGAAAGCGTGGTGAAGACGATTTCACCCTTCTCCCCGGGAGGCAGGACCTTCCCCGTCTCCGGATCGATGATCTCGACGAGAAAATGATCTTCGAAGATGTGCATGCCCTGGCGGCCCTCCAGGCATTCCATGGCGACGCCCGGCCCCATGACTTCGGAGAGGCCGTAGATGTTCAACGCCGTCAGGTTCAGCGCCGCCTCGATCTCGTCGCGCATCTTGTCGCTCCAGGGTTCGGCGCCGAAGATGCCGACACGCAGTTTCAGCGCGCGCATGTCGATGCCCATGCTTCGGCCCTGCTCGGCCAGGTTCAACGCGTAGGAGGGCGTGCAGCAGATGGCGGTGGGCCCGAAGTCCTGAAGGATCATGATCTGGCGCTTCGTGTTGCCTCCGGAAATGGGAATGACGCTTGCCCCCAGCCGCTCTGCGCCATAGTGGGCGCCGAGCCCGCCCGTAAACAGGCCGTACCCGTAGGCGTTGTGAACGATGTCGTTCTTCGTAAGTCCGGCGGCGACGAAGCAGCGCGCCACCAGTTCAGACCAGGTGTCGATGTCGCGTTTCGTGTACCCGACGACGGTCGCCCGCCCCGTCGTTCCCGAAGAGGCGTGAAGCCGGACGATGCTGCTCATCGGTACGGCGAATAGGCCGAAGGGGTAGTTGTCCCGGAGGTCCTGTTTCGTCGTGAACGGGAGACGCTGGAGATCGGCGAGCGTCCGGATATCGTCCGGGTGGACGCCGGCGTCGTCGAAGGCCTTCCGGTAGAAGCCGACGGTGTGGTAGACCCGTTGCGCGACCTGCTGGAGCCTCTTGGCCTGCAGGGCCTCCAGGGCTTCGCGCGGCAGGGTTTCGAAATCTTCGTTGTAGATCATCGGTGTCGCCTCCGGGTCATGATGGGTGAAATCGCTGCAGCGATGAGGGCGTGCGTTGCCGGCGGTCATGCCGGACCTTTTCGAGGGAGCCTCTGTGGCGCAAATATAGCAGAACTCCCGGGAGGGGGCAAGGAGATCCCCCCTTGTCCGGCAAGTGTCAGGCCTCGGGACGGGGCCGCCTCATGCCTTGCCAGAAACGCAGGAACCGAACGGTGGCGATCGCCACGGCAAGGCGGGGTACGTAGAGCCAGAAGGCGCTCAGGCCGAGCGACAAAAGCAACGCGGGGTCCTCGACGACGGAATGATGGATGCCGACCGACATCTGCAGGAGCTCCAGATCGTCGCGGCGCAGCGATCCGGTCCGCGCCTCTTCGACGATCATCGCTCCGCCGTAAGTCAGGCCGAAGAGAACGGCCGTCAGCCAAAGGAAACCCATCTTGCGATTGAGACCCATCAGCCAGAGAAGCGGGGAGAGAACGCCCACAAGAGGTTCGACCCAGCCCATCTCCCTGAGGACGTCCAGCAGCATGAGGAGGGTCATGATGATCACAAAAATCTTGAGACACAGGAGCGATGTCGTCTCGACCCAGGCCAGCAGCATCTGCGCAAACGTCACCGACGGGACGGTGGCGGAGGGTCCTCCCGCGAGGTCCGGGGTGCTGCCGATCCACGGGGCGATGACCAGCACGGTGGCGACGGCCGCCACGAGCCGGACAGCCGTGGCCCGAAGGAGCGGGAGGCCGGACCGGTCCTGAATGATCCCTTCCTGGATCAGGCTGTGGGCCGTCAGCAGGAAAACGGCGATGACGGTCATCTGCGCTTCGTCGAGGGGGAGGACGACCATCGCGGCGATGCCGCCGTAAATGCCCGTGGGCAATCCCAGCAGAAGCGGCAGGGCGGCCATGGCCGGCAGGTGGAGAAACCCCATCAGGGGCTGCAGGGCGAAATCGATCCGCTCGATGAGGCCGCTCCAGGCGAGAACTGCGGTGAAGAGGGAAAGGGGCACGATCAGCTTGATCGTCCAGAGAAAACTCCGCCAGCCACGGACCGCGCCGGAGCGCATCCCCGCCCGCCAGGGGCCGTTCCGGTGAAAGTTGGGCATGATTTCCGTTTTCCTTTTGCGCTATCGGCGGGCTTATGCTACTAATTTCTTCGTGCCGGCGCCAGAAGGAAAAGCAGGGACCACGCACCGTACGGGCCGCAGAGGGCGATCAGCGCGGAAGATTCCCGGCGGGAAAAGACGCGTGCGGCGACACTCCGGCGACCGGCACCGCCTTCCCATGAAATTCACCATCCGGCGCAAGATGCTGCTGAGTTACCTCGCCATGGCCGTCGTGACGGCGCTGGCGAGTGCCTACGCCATCGGAAGCCTGCAGAATCTGAACCGCACCGTCCATGACATCCTCCACGAAGACATCGCCGTTCTGGAAGTGGCCGGTACGATGCTCGACGTGCTGCTGGCCCAGGAGAACGCCGAGAAGAAGAACCTGATTCTCCGCGACCGCTCCCTGGAAGAGATCTTCCAATCCAGGGGAAACGAATTCCGCGCCAAATTGTCCCTGCTGCAGAAGACGCCGCTGGCGAGCATCCGCAGGGACGTCGAGCGGCTGAGCGACCTTCACCGGCGGTATGAAGAGACGTTCCGGCAGGAGATCGCGCTGATCCAGAGCGATCGGCTCGCCGATGCGGTTGCGCTGTCCCAGTCCGAGAGCCGCGGGCTCATCGAGAACATCGCCCAGCAGTTGAAGATCGTCCAGCGCCGGGCCGAGGAGAGCCGGGACCTCCGGATGGGAAGGATCGACGAGGGCGGGAAGAGGGCTTCGCGGGCCGCCGTCGCACTTGCGGCGGCCAGCCTCCTCGTCGGGCTGCTGATGGCATTCTTCATCACGCAGAACATTGCCGGCCCTCTGCGGAAACTGGAAAAAGCGACGGCACTGGTGGCGGAAGGAAAGTTTGACGCCTCACCGGACATCCGCCGCGAAGACGAAATCGGCTCCCTGTCCCTGGCCTTCGGATCGATGACCAAACGGCTCAAGGAGCTTGAGACGATCAATCTGGATGCGAGCCCTCTGACGAGGCTCCCGGGGAACCTGGCGATCGAAAAAGAAATCGGGGAACGGCGTGCCGCGGGCCGTCTCTTTGCCCTCTGCCATATCGACCTCGACAATTTCAAACCCTTTGCCGACAAATATGGATATGCCTGGGGCAGCGAGATCATCAAGGAAGTGGCTCAGATCCTTTCCTCTTCCCTGGACCCGGTCGCCGGGGATTTTGTCGGACATATCGGCGGAGACGATTTTGTCCTCATCGCAGCCCCCGATCGTGCGGAGGCGATCGGACGGAGGCTGGTCGCGGATTTTGACGCGCGCGTTCTCCGCTTCTTCAGCGAGGAAGACCGCAAGCAGGGCTTCTGCATCGCGAAGGACCGGAAAGGCGTCGTGCAGCCGTTCCCGCTGGTTACGATCACCGTGGCGATGGTGACCGACGACGGGAGCCGTTTCGAAAGTCCGCATGAAATGGCCCGGAAGGCGGCCGAACTCAAGGAATTCGCGAAGACGCTGCCGGGAAGCAATTTCGTAAAACAGACGGAAGGGGAGCCCCGTCCGCAGGGATAGACCTGGATCGCGCAGGAGACGGGGCTGTCGACAACCGGGACGGGGCATTCGTGGCGGGGAAAGCTTAAGAGATGAAGACCTTCTGCCGATATGTTGTGAGGAATGTCTGTCGGCTGCTGCCGCTGCTCTTTGTCGTTGCCTGTGCCCCTGCCATGCAGGGGGGACCGCCGGGGGCGGACATCCCTGCGGACATACCGAAGCAGGAGGCGCTGGCGGGCGGAGGTGAGCCGAACAGGGGTGAAGTGGAGGTGCCGGCCGAAGAGGAAGAACTGCGGGCCGTGATCGCCGCCATGGGAGAGGATCCGGGGGCAGAGCAGTATCGGGCGGGTCGCGGTGAGTTGCAGGATTTTCTTGTCCGCTATCCGGAGAGCCGCTGGAAGAGGCTGTATGGAATCCTGATCCGGCTTCTCGACGAGCGAGAGGAACTTCTCCGCAGTCTTCAGGCGTATCAGCAGGTTGTGGACAGGATGGAACAGGAAAGGGCGGCGGCGCTGCAGGAAAGCAATTCCCTGAGGCAGGATCTCCGACAGCTGCAGGAGCGTCTCCACGAGGAGGCGGTCCGGGCGCAGCAGGAAAAGGAACAGCTGAAACGAGACCTCAATCTGCTCAAAGACCTGGAAGTTCAGCGGGAACTGCGGGAAAAAAGCCTGCGATGAAATGGCGGATCGGGAGATGGGGAGCGAACAGGCCCAGTTGAAAGCGATCAAGCCCAAGGAACTTCGCGTGGGCATGTATGTGCACCTGCCGCTGGCCTGGTACGAGCACCCGTTTCTCAAGAACCATTTTCTGATCACTTCCGAGAACCAGATCCGGAAGATTCACGAATGCGGCGTCAAGGAAGTCCGCATCGATCCCGCCCAAAGCCGCATCCGGGCCGAGACGCCGCCCGAGCCGGTTCCGCAGGCCCCGAAACCGCCGGTCCTGCGGACGGAAGACCTGATGGAAGCCATCTGCGACAAGAAGCTGCCGGTCGAGAAGAAGGCCCAGGCCGTTCATCTCCATTCCCTGAAGATGATGAAGGACCTGATGGAAAATCCGACGGTCGAGAACATCCAACAGGCCAAGGACGGCATTGCCAAGGTCGTGGACCTCATCCTTGACGACAATGCCACCAATTATCATCTTCTGCGGATTACGTCCCACGATTTCAACACCTACATCCACTCCGTGAATGTCGGTGTGCTGTCCGTATCGCTGGCCAAGCTGCTGTTCAAGAGGTCGGACGCGCACGACATGCACGCCCTGGGCGGAGGATTCTTTCTGCATGATCTGGGGAAGGTCCGCATCGACCTCAAGATCATCAACAAGCCGGCGAAGCTCTCCGACGAGGAGATGAGAGAAATGAAACGGCATCCCGATTACGGCTTCCAGCTTCTCCAGGAGACCAACCAGCTGAACAACGAATGCAAGACAATCGTTCTACAGCATCACGAACGGGAAAATGGGACCGGCTATCCGCAGGGGCTGAAGGGGGATGAAATCCACATTTACGGCCGCATCTGCTCCGTCGCGGACGTTTTCGAGGCCTTAACCTCCGTGCGCCCTTACAAGAAGGCCCTGAAGCCCTTCGACGCGCTGCGGGTCATGCGCGATGAAATGATCTCTCATTTCCATCGCGACCTCTTCGAGCAGTTCGTTCTGCTTTTTGCCTAGGCCGTCTCCTGGAAGGTCCGGTTCGACTTCCGTTTCAGGACCGCAGCAGCCCCTCGTTTCGCAGGGAATCCTCGGCCAGGCGGATTCCCAGAGCCGTCTTGCAGTCGCGGATCCGTCCGTCGGCCACCATGGCCGCTGCATCGGCGAAAGCCACCTCCACGGTCTCGATATACTCGTCCTCATCGCCGGGCAATGGCGCGCGATACAGGTCATGGGCGAGGAAGAAATGCATGTACTCGTTGCAGTACCCCGGGACCACATAACCCTCGAACAACTTGACGAGCCGCTTTGCCCTGAAGCCGGTTTCCTCGGCCATTTCGCGCTGGACGCATTCCTCCACGGACTCCTCTCCCTTGTCCATGGTTCCCGCAGGCGCTTCCAGCAGGGACGCCCCGATGGCGGGGCGGTACTGCTGGAGAAGGACGAACTTCCCGTCGCCCGTTACGGGCAGGACGACGATGACGGGTTTGTGGGTGAGCCAGCTGAAAAAGCCGACCCGCCCGTCCGGAAACGTGACGTCGCCTTCATAAACGTCGAAGACGCGCCCCCGGTAGACGATCCTTGGAGGCGCGGGGGTTCTCGATGCTCCTTTCATGGCATGCTTCTCCTGTGCTTCGTTTTGTTGTCGCAGACATCGGGGAAATGTGTCGATGCCTTTCCCTGAGGGCGCGCGGGACCGCCATTCAGGCCCGCCGCGGAAACAACTGCAGGTATCCGAATGAGGTCAGTTCGTCTTCATCGTGGCCAGCAGGTGACGCTCGATCTCTTCCTTGGGCAGGGCTCCGACGAGCCGGTTCACGAGTTTGCCGTTCTTGAACAGGAGCATCGTCGGGATGCTTCGAATCCCGTACTGCGAGGCGATCAGGGGATTTTCATCGACGTTGAGCTTCGCGATCTTGGCCCCGCCTGCATACTTGGCGGACAACTCGTCCAGGATCGGAGCCACCGCCTTGCACGGGCCGCACCACGGCGCCCAGCAGTCGACGAGCACGGGCATTGCGCTGGAAATGACTTCTTCGGCGAAGGTGGCATCCGACACTTCCACGGGCGCATCCTTGTCGCTGACGACCAGGGGAGCCCTGCACTTGCCGCAGAGGGGCCGGTCGTGGATGCGTTCCTCGGGCATGCGGTTCTTCGTCCCGCAGGAAAGGCACCGGATGATCATCTCGTCCAGGGCCGCGCGGCATCGTCCGCAGGTAGGCCGGTCCTGCAGCCTCGTCCGGAGGATTCGATTTTTCGTCCCGCAGTTCAGACACCGCAGGATGATGCATTCCTCGGCCATGTTCTCCCTGCCTCAAAATCCGGGAATCCGGCGGCAGAATGATCGGACGACTGCGGCCGGAGACAAGTGTGCCTCTAATATGGCGACAGGCCCGGAAAATGTCAATCGCCGGGGGGCGGGCCGATGGCGACCGACACCGTCCGGGGATGGAGAATGCGGACCAGTTCCGCCGGGGCCATCTCCGCAAGAAGGCCGCGCGCACCGGCATTGATGAAAATCTCCGGCAGGGCGGCGATCGTTTCTTCCATGTAGACCGGCATGGTCTTCCTCGTCCCGAAGGGGGACGTCCCGCCTACGCGGTATCCTGTATGGCGTTCGGCGGTCTGAGGATTGCATGGTTGGACGGACTTGACGCCCAGCGCGCGGGCCAGGGCCTTCGTCGAGACCTCCCGGTCACCGTGCATCAGGATGATGAAAGGGTTCTTCCGGTCATCCTCCATCACGAGCGTCTTGATCGTCCGGTGTTCGTCTATTCCCAGGGCACGGGCCGCAGCCTCAGTGCCGCCACGCTCTACGTACGGATAGGGACGCAGGGTGAAGAGCGTCCCCTTTTCTTTCAGGAGAAGGATGGCGGGCGTGACGGGGATGCGGGTCTTGGCCATAGGCAAACGATTTTTTTCTTCCTTTCTCATCTTCGCGCCGATTTATCAAGGCCGGGAGGGAAGGCATCGAGGTCCATGGCCTTTCGGTCCGCCTTGGAGAAGGCGAGAGATGCCAGTTCCTCCGAGGTGGACCAACGCACTTCCCTGCAGAGAAGCGGCTGGGGCTTCCCGCGGACGATGCGGACGGTAAAGACGTGGAGGATCAGACGGAAGTGCGTGTAGGAATGGTGCACGGTCCCGGCCCTGGACAGTAGTTCGCTTTCCACCCCGGTTTCCTCCCGGAACGTGCGGATCAGCCCTTCTTCCGGTGTTTCCCTTTCGCGCAGGAACCCTCCGGGAAGTTTCCAGAGAGAAGAAAGAAGGCCCTTCCCCGGCCGCCGGACGACGAGCAGGCGGCCTCTTCGATCGCGGACGATCGCTGAGACGGCCTGTCTCTCCGGGATTCTCGCCCTTTTCATCCGGCGCGGAAGCGCTTCCGCCGTTCCATCCCGCCGTGCCCGGCAGTTCGCCCGCAGCGGACACACGCCGCAGGCCGGTTTCCGGGGTGTACAACAGGCGCTCGCCAGGTCCATCAGGGCCTGGTTGAAGGCTCCCGGCGCCGATTCCGGGACGAGTCTTTCGGCGAGCGATTCCAGCTGCCTGGCGGCGGCCGGCCGGTCAACGGTCGCAGTGACGGCGAAGAGGCGCGCGAGGACACGCCGGGCGTTCCCGTCCACGGCAGGAACGGCCTTTCCAAAGGCGATGCTGGCGATCGCCCCGGCGGTGTATCCGCCCACCCCGGGCAGTTTCCGCAGTTCCTCCACGTTCTCGGGCAGCCGGCCTGCGAAGCGTTCTGCGACGATTCTCGCCGCCTCGTGAAGGTGCCTCGCCCGGCTGTAGTAGCCGAGGTTCTCCCAGGCCTTGAGGACGTCGTCCGGTGATGCCCCGGCCAGTGCCTGCACGGTGGGGAAACGTCTCAGGAAGGTCCTGTAGTAGGGCAGCGCCGTCTCCACGCGGGTCTGTTGAAGCATGACCTCCGAGATCCATATCCGGTAGGGATCGGCGGTCTTTCGCCAGGGCAGGTCACGGCCGTTCTTCCTGTACCAGAGGAGAAGCTTGCGCCGGATCGACAGGATCGGCAGGACCGAAGACGGGTCGAGAGAGGCCATTTCCGCCGTACGCGGGCCGGGGACGGCGCTTCTGCGCCTGGGCGGAGGATGATTCTCAGCGGGATTTCTCATCGTACCGGCCTGTGTCCTTCGTCCTCGCGACCGGGGGCGGCGGACCCTCGCGCTTCTTCAGCCAAAGCAGGATCCGGTCCCGGTAGATGTAGGCCAGGAGCAGAGTCAGGCCGCTCAGGGCAAAGACGACGAACAGGACCTCCGTCTGACGGTCGCGGGCGAGGCTCCCCCCCACAGACAGCAGGATCGTGCCGAAAAGGCGCCCGATGGTCGACAGGAGCAGGAACGTTGTCGTGGGGATGTGGCTCAGTCCCATGATGTAACACAGGGAGTCTTTCGGGAACCCCGGGATCAGGAAGAGGACGAAGGAGACAAGTATCCCCTGGTGCCTCATGAAGGTATCGTATTTTCGGACGGTCCCGGGAGCGACGATCTTTTCCACGAGCGGCAGGCCGTAGATCCTGGCCAGCGTGAACGCGATCCAGGAGCCGATCGTGAGACCGATCGTGGAGTACAGCGTGCCCAGGATCGTGCCGTAGATGTATCCCCCGATGAAACCCGTCACTTCGCCGGGGAAGGGGGCCATGATGACCTGGAGGGTCTGCAGCGGGATGAAGACGAGAAACGACCATGGTCCGAAGGACTTCAGCAGGCGGATGGCCTTCTGGCGGTCGGTGAGATAGACGGAAAGATCGTAATAAAAGAAGAAGAAAACGCCGACGGCGAGGAGAGCGAGCAGGATGGACAACAGGATATAGCGCTTCTTCATGGATATCGGACGCAGCGAGAACGTCGCGCCGGCGTCCGGGAAACCTCCTGAAAGGGTCGCGGCGCGATTTTTTCGCACATTCGCGGGCTTGGGTCAAGAGAGGAAAGCCGTCGCCCGACCTCACGGACGGATGGAGAGCCCGAGGAACGACCACCAGGGAAGCGCTATGGCGACGACGACGAGGGTCGTCAGGACCCACATCCCCAAACCCACCTTGAGGACATCCCTGCCGTCCATGAGACCCGTTTCGTAAGCGACGAGATTGGTCGCCGTCTGAACGGGATAGAGGATTACGGCGTCGACGGAGATGCCGACGATCAGGCCGAAGACAAGGGGATTCATGTGGAGAACCTGCGCCAGCAGCGTCGTGATGGGGATGAGGAGCGCGATACAGGCGGACATGTTGGCGATTCCCAGATGGATGACAACCGTCATGGCGACGACAAGCGCCGCGACGGCGGAAGGGTGGGCGCGAAACTGCAGGGTAATCCGGGAAAAGGCATCGGCAAACCAACCGGCCGCGCCGGTGGCGATCAGCGCCTGGGCCAGAGAGAAGGAGGCCCCCAGGACCAGGAAAATCGACCAGGGAACGGCCTGCTCCATTTCCTTCCAGGAAAGGACCCCGGAAATTCTGTCGCAGAGCAGGAGGGCCGCAATCAACGCCGGAATGGCCGGGTGCAAACCGTGCCAGAAGTCGGTGAGCCAGAGGATTGACGTCAGGAGGAAGACGGCGATCACGCGGATCTCCTGAGACGCCAGCGGAGAGGGCGCCGTCGTCGGCTTCGGCGGAAACCTGTGAACCGGAAAGGGGTAGACGGCGGCGATCCACAATCCGCCCAGGACCATCAGCGCATAGTAGGGCACACTCATCAGGAAAAACCACTTCCACCAGGTGAAGCCGCCGAGCATCGTCGCCGTGGTCATGGGGGCGAGTCCTCCGGTCATGAAGGCGGAAGAGGCGAGCGGGTTCAGGAGACCCAGCGTGAGAACGACGGATTTCAGGAGGCCGTCCTCGCGGCTGAGGCGGAGCTCACGGAAAGTCTCCTGATAGGCCGGCAGGAGGAAGGCGTTGCGCGTGATCGCCGAAGGCAGGATCAAGGCGAGCGGCGGCAGGCTGATCAGGCAATGGAAAAAGAGCCGCTTGGAACTGCCGCGCGCCCCATGAAGAAAGAAGCGGGCAGCCCGCGAGGCGAGGCCCGACTTCACGATCGCGCCCCCCATGATCATCACGCCGACCATGAAATACAGGATGGGAGAACGAAATCCGGTGAAGAGCTCCGTATGGGGCAGGCCGCCCATGACCCCGAGCAGAATGAGGACGACGAGCGAACTGACGCCGACCGGCAGGGCCTCCGTCGCCCACAGGAAAATCGCCAGGATCACGATGCCCGCGACGCGCTGACCGGCGGGGGCCAGTCCGGAAAAGGGCGGCAGCAACAGGAAGAGGGCAAAGGCGGCAACAGACGCGGCAATCTTTCGGAAGCGGTTCATTCAAGGCCCATCCATATCGCGAAACGCCTTTGTAGCACACCTGCCGTGCGAAGAGAAAGGTCCTTGCGGGCCCGTGAGGGAGATGGATTTGTATTTGCAGGGGAAATCGATTAGAATGGCGCCGATTTTCATGCGGGCAGGGCATCCACCGCGGTGGAAGGAAGGCAAACACACAACAAAGGAGGGGACCAATGAAAGGCATCGTGCGGGGCAGTTTGGGACGAATGCTGCTTGCGGCCATGCTGACGCTGCTGCTCGTGACCGCTGCGGCGGCAGACGAGAAAACGCTGCTGGCTGCGATCGACGATCAGGCGGCGAACTGCAGGATCGTGTCGCAGAAAATCTTCGATTTCAAGGAACGGGGGCAGCAGGAGTTCAAGAGTTCCCAGCTTCTGATGGATGAACTCCGCAAGCTCGGATTCAAGGTCGCGGGCAACCTCAAGGTCCCCGACGACTTGGTCAAAGACGGGATCGCCAAGACCGCGTTCCGCGCAGAGCTGAACGGAAAGGGACCGGGTCCAACGATCACGATCATGCTGGAGTATGACGCGCTGCCGAACGGGCATTCCTGCGGGCACAACCTCATCTCGGCGTCGGGACTTCTGGCAGCGGCGGGCTTGGCCAAGCTGATGAAGGAGACTCCGGGACGCATCGTTGTCGTCGGCACGCCCGATGAGGAACGCGGCTCCCTCGGCGGCGGCAAGACGGCATTGCTGGAGGGCAAGCATTTTGAGGGCTCCGATGTGGTCCTGATCACCCACCCGGCCGGTTCCTGGAGCACCGACCAGCGGTTTCTGGCCATGAAGCGGGCCACGTTCGTTTTCAAGGGAAAGTCTGCCCACGCCGCTTCGGCTCCTCATCAGGGGATCAACGCCCTGCGTGCGGCCATCCTGACCTTCAATTCCGTCGACATGCTGCGTGAGCATCTGCGGCAGGACGTCCGCATCCATGGGATCATCAAGAAGGGCGGCGAGGCGGTCAATGTGGTGCCGGCCCTGGCGGAAGCGGAATTCGCTGCCCGTGCCCTGGACACGGCGACGATGGAAGACGCCTACAAGAAGATGGTCAACTGCGCCAAGGCGGCAGAGCTGGCCTCGGGGGCGAAACTGGAGTTCAAGGAACCGCGCGCTTCCCTGAAGGCTCCGATCACGGTCCCGCCGCTGAAGGCGCTGGTGCTTGACAAGATGAAGGCGCAGGGCGTCCCGGAAAAGGACATCAGGGATAAGGACGACTTCGGTTCTTCCGATCTGGGCAATGTCGCCCATGCCTATCCGACATTCAACCTGACCTTCAAGATCGGGCCGGAGACTTTGGCCGGGCACTCCGATGCCATGCGCGAAGCGGCCGCCTCCGAGGAAGGATGGAAGGCGACGGTGACGGCGGGCAAGATCGTGGCGCTCGCCGCCTACGACATGCTGATGAATCCTGCCAAGGTGAAGGAAATCCAGGAAGGTTTCCGGGAGGCGAAGGAGAAAGAAGGGAAGTGACAGACCGGAAAGGTGGCCAGGCGAGGATCCCTCCGGACAGGGGCGGCGGCTTCACGGGGAGCCGCCGCCCCTGTTTTCATGGAAGGGAAGGAGATGACGCGGGCGTTTCCATCAGGGCCTTGATCTCGGCCCCTTCGATCTTCTCTTTTTCCAGAAGGATCTGGGCGCCCTTGATGAGAATATCTTTTCGGGCCTTGAGGATCTCCCTCGCCCGGCCGTATTCGGCGGCGATGAGCGACTGGATCTCCCGGTCGATTTCCTGGGCCGTGGCCTCGCTGTAGTCTCCTCCCTCACGGAGGCCGACATCCAAAAACTGCGGCCTCTTTTCGCGGGCGAGATAGACTTGCCCCAGCTGGCCGCTCATCCCGTACTCCTTGATCATGCTCTTGGCGATGTCCGTCGCGCGGGCAAGATCGTTGTGCGCGCCCGTGGAGATATCCCCGAAGACGATCTCCTCGGCGGCCCTGCCGCCCAGGAGGGTTGCGATCTTGTTCAGGAGCTCCGTTTTCTTCATCAAGAACCGGTCCTCCGTCGGAACCTGCATCGTGTAGCCCAGGGCCGCGATGCCGCGGGGGATGATCGAGATCTTCTGGACGGGGTCCGTACCCGGCAGGGACAACGCCACCAGGGCATGCCCCATCTCGTGGTAGGCGACGATCTCGCGTTCCTGGACATTGATGAGGCGGTTCTTTTTTTCCAGGCCGGCGATGATCCTCTCCACGGCCTCTTCGAATTCCGGCATGCCGACGACCTGTTTGCCGCGCCGGACCGCCAGCAGGGCCGCCTCGTTGACGATGTTGGCGAGGTCCGCGCCCACCATGCCCGGTGTCATCGCCGCCAGCTTCTGCACGTCGAGATCGGCGACGGCCTTGATCTTCTTCAGGTGCACGCGGAGGATTGCCTCGCGACCGGTCTTGTCGGGGCGGTCCACCAGGACGTGGCGGTCGAAACGACCCGGCCGCAGGAGCGCGGGGTCGAGGATCTCGGGCCGGTTGGTCGCGGCCATGAGGATGACGCCGACCTTCGGATCGAAGCCGTCCATCTCCACCAGAAGCTGGTTCAGGGTCTGCTCGCGTTCGTCGTGGCCGCCCATGGCCCCGAAACCGCGGGCCTTGCCCAGGGCGTCGAGCTCGTCGATGAAGATGATGCAGGGCGCCTTCTCCTTGGCCTGGACAAAGAGATCGCGGACACGAGCCGCCCCGAGGCCGACGAACATCTCCACGAATTCGGAACCGCTCAGGCTGAAGAAGGGCACGCCGCTCTCGCCCGCCACGGCCTTGGCCAGGAGCGTCTTCCCGGAGCCGGGCGGACCCACAAGCAGGATACCCTTGGGGATCCTGCCGCCCATATCGGTGAATTTACTGGGGAATTTCAGGAATTCGATGACCTCCACCAGTTCCTGCTTGGCCTCGTCGACGCCGGCGACGTCGTCGAAGCGCACGTTCAGTTCGTTTTCCATGTAGATTTTCGCTTTGTTCTTGCCGAGGGTCATGAATCCCGCCTGCTGGCCGCCCATGCGCTTCATGAGGAAATACCAGACGCCGAAGAAGAGCAGCAGGGGAAAAACCCAGGAGAACAGGTCGCGCAGGAACGTGGATTCGATCTCCCCCTTGAAGCTGACGTTGTACTGATCGAGCGTCTTGGAGATCTCCGGATCGACGCGGATCGTCTTGAAGGGTTTCATTTCGCCGCCGTCCGCCTTCATTTTCCCCTGGATCTGGTTGGCCGTGATGGCGACCTCCGTCACCTTGCCCGCCTTCAACTGGCTGAGGAACTGGCTGTAGGGGATTGTGGGGATCGCGTACATCGAGGCGATGTAGTTCTGGACGATGAAGACGATCCAGATGCCCAGAAGCACGTACCAGAAGGAGAACTTGTGCTGTTTTTCGATGGCCATGACAAATCTCCGTGCGCCTCTCGGCGCGTCAGAAGGTTATTTCCTTCGCATGTCCTTCAAATATTTGCGGAAAAAACGCATAAGGGAGTCTAACAGATCGGGCAGGCCAGCTCAAGGGGGAAAGTGAATACCGACTTCGGCACGGTGTCGCGGGCGTCCGCGGCCGGCGGGGAAGGGTCCGGTTCCGACGAGTCCGCAGGGCGGGAGCGGAGCATGGAAGGTTTCATCCCCCCGCGCGTCTGCTGGTGCAGACGCGCGGGGGAGATTTCTCGCGGAGAACGTCAGGTCGAGCGGACCTCCTGCCGCATGAAGGCGACGTAGGAAAGGGCGAAGCAGATGCAGGTGACGGCCAGGAGCGAGATCAACTGCGGGAGGACGATCAGCAGGCTCTGCGCAAGGGGCAGCGGATTCTGAAACCGGGAAATCGAAAGCTGTTCCATCGGGCCCATCAGCATGACCGAGGAAGTCGTCTTGCGCAGGGGATCCAGAACGGTCGTGGTGCCCTCGGTGTACAGGGAGATCGGCGACAGAAGGGAGAGGGAGTTTCTCACCGTTTCATGACGGATGACCGTCTCGGGGTCCAGGGATGCCGAATTCATGTTCACCGGAACAATGACATCGGCCAGAACGCCGGAGCCGAGGGGCAGGAAGAACGACAGGAAGATCCAGAAGGCCATGGCCGCGAGCGCCGAGGTCGCCATGGAGCGGAAAAAAACCGAAAAGAGGATGGACAGGCCCAGCCAGAAAGAGATGTAGAAGATGCTGATGACGAAGTAGAGCGCCAGGCGCAGGATCTCCTCCGGCCCGGGCACCACGCCGACGAGGATGAGACCCAATCCCGAGATCAGGAGGACGATCGAGAGCAGCATGACGGTGATCGTGACCAGTCCGGCCAGAAACTTGCCGTTGATGATGGCGTCCCGGTAGATCGGCTGGGAAACGAGCTTGCTCAGCGTCCGCGCGCTCCTTTCGCGGTTGATGGCGTCGAATCCGAGAATGATCCCCAGAAGCGGGCCGAAGATCGCGATGAACTGAATCAGCGAAAAGAATTTTCCCGGCGAGGTGAAGAGCAGAAGGAACACGAAGGTCGGCTTCGCGATGCCCGACAGCTCTTCCTTGAGTCCTGTGCCGACCATGGACGCGATCACGACGCTGATCATGAGGATCAGGGCATACAGGAGGATGAAACGAGACTTGCCGAATTGATCGGCCAGCTCTTTTCTGCAGATCGTAAGCAAGCCCTTCATGCCTGGCCCTCCTTGAAATACTTCATATAGAGCTCCTCGAGGCTGTAGCACTCCTGCCCCACCCCCAGCTTCTCCCTGGCAAGATCGTCGATCCGGCCTTCCGCGACCAGGTTCCCCTTGATCATGATACCGATGCGGCTGCTGATCCGCTGCACCTGGTCCAGGAGATGCGAGGAGAAGAAAACGGTGATCTTCTGCTCTTCGCTGAGCCGACGGATGATCTCGAGCATGGCCTTTGTGCCGTCCGGATCGAGTCCCAGCGTCGGTTCGTCGAGAAAGACGATGCGCGGATTCTTGACGAGCACCTCCGCGATGCCCAGACGTTGCCGCATCCCGCGGGAATAGTGACCGACGCGTTTCTTTTCCTCGCCCGCCAGATCCACCATGCGGATCAATTCCCTGATGCGGGGCAGGGATTTCTCGTCGGGGATGTTGTTGAGGCGGCTGATGAACTGCAAATTCTGGAGCGCCGTCAGGTCATCGTAGAAACCGACGTTTTCAGGAAGATAGCCGACGATCTTCTTGACCTGGAGAGGTTCGCGGTTCGGGTGGAAACCGCAGACCGTCGCTTCGCCGGATGTCGGTTCGCTCAGGCCCAGCAGCATGAGCATGGTTGTCGTCTTGCCCGCACCGTTCGGGCCTAGAAATCCGAAGATCTCTCCTTCCCGGACCTGCAGATTGAGACGATTGACGGCGACCTGTCCGTTGTAGTTTTTCGTCAAGTCGCGCGTTGCAATGACGGTCTCTTCTCCCATTAACGCCTCCCAAGCCACACGAACAGTCCTGCCAAGCCGGCGATGACGCCCAGGATGAGGAAGATGCCGATCCAGCCCCAGGCGGAAGAGGTTTTCACTCCCACGCGGATTTCGACGGACTTGCTGCTGTTGCGCTCTCCGTCAATCGAGAAAGCCACGGAATAGTCTCCAACCAGCGCCTGCGCGGCCGGCGTGATCGTCACCTCGATCTGCTTGACTTCCGCGGGAGCCAGTGCCTCGATCTTTTCCGGTTTGAATTCCACCTTCCAGTTCTCCGGTTTGAAGGAGTTCAGGGAGATGTTGCGGTTGACGGCCGACCCGGTGTTCTTCACGAACAGGGTCATCGTGGAGGGCTTGCCGGTATAGGATTCCAGGGACAGAAGACCGCTTGCAGTTCCCGCGTCGAGCTTGTACGTTCCCGCCAGGACGACGTTGAGCTTCACCTCGGCCCGTTTTTCTCCCGCGCCGATCAGGACCACGACGGGGTACGTACCGGCGACGGAGTTCTTCGCCGGGGTCACCTCGACGGCGACGGACTGATTCTGTCCTCCCTTGACGCGGAGGGACGAGATCTGCTTGTTTTCGTAAGGGGGCTTGAAATTGACCTCCCATTTTTCGGGTGCCTGGGCGGCCAGCGTGTACTGTTTGTCCGTTTCGGTCTTGTTGGCTACGTCCAAGGTGAATTCGAACTTGGATTCTGAATCGCCGCGCAGGATGGGGTAGGAGGTCGTGACGACGATCTCTTCCGACAGCGGGGCCTTTTCGCGGACCGTGACGGCGATTTTCTGGGTGTACGTGAACTTGCCGTCCTCGGTCGCGGCGTCGACCTGGAAATTGTACACGCCCGGTTTCAAACCCTTGTCCGGCTCAGCGGAAAAAGTCAGGACGCGGTTTTTCCCCGCCGGAACCGGGACTTCGTTGACCGTGTAGGTGGGGCCCTTGATGGCGGCTTTCCATCCCTTGGGCACCTGGGAAAGCTTCAGGGAGACGTTTTCATCCGTCCGGCCTTTGTTGTCCACGGTAAGATCCATCCGGACCGCCTCGCCGATCGCGACGAAGATACCGGAGAATTCCGTATAGGCGGCGATGCCCCTTTCCGGCCGCAGGTCTTTTTCCCTGTCCTGTGCGGCAATGAGCGGGGATCCGCATAAGAATCCCAGCAGAATTGTCCACGTCAATATTCCAACGAGGAAACGAGTCGACCTTACCCGATGCATGCTGTACCTCCTCCAGGTGCCTTTTTTGCCCGACAGAACAGCGGGATTTTCGAAGCCCTTGACGGGCGTGCGGGAACCACTACGCGCGACAACATAAGGATTGTTCAACTCTTTGTCAAGATAAAGGGTGACGAGAGGGCGTGATCGGGGGAAGGCTTCCCCCTCAGGGCAAAGGGGGAAGCCGACGAAAGGGAGGGGATGTGTAATCTCCTACCCAGTGTGAAAAATTCTTCGCACGGCGGAACGCCGTCAAAAGGGCCGCCTCGCACCCGGTCTAGGCATAACGGAAGCAGCCTGTGCCGGAGTAGATCCGATTTACGGGGAGCGGACCTGCTGCGGGGCGCCTCGGACGGTTGGAGGCCTGTGCGGCGGCAACGGGGGGAACAGGCAAGGCCATGTTTCCCGAGAAGAGATTGTCGACGCTGAAACGAATCGATCCGAACTCGCCGTCCGTTTCTTCGGCGCCGCCGCTGCGCCAGAACCAGACGCCTGCCATGCGGACGTCTTTTTCAAGAAGGAAGCGATCCAGCAGCTCGCCGCATGCAGCAGGCGCCGTTTCGACGGGAAGATCCGCTGCAACGATCTCCGGTTTTGCACTGCGCGTTTTCCTCGCCATATCCATCCTCCTGTTGCGGACCATGCCGCGAACCTGCAAAGCCCGCCCGAACGGCGTTTGTCCCTGTAATGATGCCGTAGGGAATCACGATGCGTGCCAGAAAGGCGTGCGGCGGAACAAAAAATTCAACTCACGGAATTTGCCGGGAAATTTGCTCAGAAGCATCGGAAGAGGGTGATGGGCGGCCGGAGCGGACGAATCCGGCTTGCATAAGAAGCTTCGCACGGGGCTGCATCCGCGGACCGGACAGTCCCCATTCAGGAGCGCTGAAAGGGAGATCTTCGGCGGCGTGCGTCCCCGATGCGACTGTGCTATGTTTGACAAAAAGGAGATACGATGGAACACGCGAGAGGAAGCGGCATCCTTCTTTCCATCGCTTCCCTGCCGTCCCGTTGCGGCATCGGAGACCTCGGACCTTGGTCGTTCCGCTTCGCCGATTTTCTCCGGGATGCCGGGCAGAAATACTGGCAGTTTCTCCCTGTCCACCCCGTTGACGCCGCACAGAACTACAGCCCCTACAGCAGCCCATCGGCTTTTGCAGGAAATCCTCTGTTCGTCAGTCCCGACGGGCTGTTCCGCGAGGGCCTTCTCCGGCGCGCCGACATGGAGCGCATGGCGGCTACGCCGAAGAACCGGGTCGATTTCGGCGGCGCGTTCCGCCTGAAGCAGCGCCTGTTTGAGGCGGCTGCAAGGAATCCTCTGAGGGGCCGTATGGCGGAGGATTATGGACGTTTCTGCCTTCGGGAAGCGCACTGGCTTGAGGATTATGCGCTTTTTGCCGTCCTCAAGCGGCGATTCGGCGGCCGCCCCTGGCATCTGTGGCCGGCGGAATTCCGGGACAGGGTGTCCGCGTCAATGACGGGGCTGCGGGCATCTGCAGAAAGGGAAATCGGGAACGAAAAATTTCTTCAGTTCATCTTCTTCCGCCAATGGGACGCGTTGAAGGCCTATTGCGGGAAGGCGGGAGTCCGGTTGATCGGGGATCTGCCGCTGTACCCGGGCCATGACAGCGCCGACGTCTGGTCCCACCGCGAGTTCTTCCGCCTCGACCGTCTCGGCCGTCCGACGGTGCTCTCCGGCGTGCCGCCCGATTTCTTCAGCAGAACGGGTCAACTCTGGGGGATGCCATTGTACCGTTGGCGGAACCTGAGAAACGACGGGTTCCATTGGTGGGTGCAGAGATTCGAACACATGCTGAGGCTCTTTGACATCGTCCGCTTGGATCACGTCCGCGGATACGTCGCCTCCTGGGCGGTGCCGGCGGGAGAGAAGACGGCCGAACGCGGCCGCTGGGTCAAGGCGCCGGCGGAGGATCTTTTCAAGACCCTTGAACGGCGCTTCGGAGAACTGCCCGTCATTGCGGAAGATCTCGGTTTCCTCACGGAGGATGTCCGGGCGACCCTACGTCGTCATGCCATGACCGGAACGCGACCCCTGATCTTCGCTTTCGGTGCCGATGATCTGCCCCGTCACTTCTGCGCCCCGCACAACCTGCAACAGAACACGGCCGTGTACACGAGCACGCATGACCTCAATACGGTCCGCGGTTGGTTCGAGGAATCGCCGCGTGAAACGCGGCAACGGTTCTGCAGATATGTGGGACGGCGGATCTCCGCTTCCGAGGCGTCGTGGGAGATGATACGGATCGCCATGGGCACGGTCTCGGCCCTCGCCATTTTCCCGATGCAGGATCTTCTCGGATTGGGTGCACCCGCACGCATGAACCGTCCCGGCACAACAAGGGGAAACTGGCGATGGCGGCTGTCTCCGTCCGGCATCGGCGAAGGGCTCGCGGCGAGGCTGCGTGAGATGACGGAGCTTTACGGAAGGCTCTGAAATCCGCTGGTTCTGACGCGGTCTCCGGAGGCGAGTTCAGCCCGGCAGCCGGCGAAGTCATGACGAGTCGATGTCTCCGGCATTCTGCCGGGAGCCCGTCCCTCATCGGCGGCAAAAGGATTTTTCCCCCAGAAGGCATGGGCGGTGAAGCGTCCATCGTGACTCATGCTGAGGTCGATCGATGTCCGCCGGTCTCCGAGATAGACCAGCGGCGCCCCGGTACCGGCGGCCTGCCGGATGCAGATGGCCTCCGGCGCTTCCCGGAAATGCCGGGCCATGTGGCGTTTCGCCTCTTCGCGGACCTGCCGTGATTCGTCCGATCCGGCCGGTCTTTCGTTTACCCGCCATTGGATGGCGTCCATCGCCGGCCAAGGGGCGTCGGTCCCGATGCAATGGACATATCTGGATGTGCGCAGCAGGCGGACGTGGACGGATCCGCGCGGCGTTGTCACGACACCGGACAGGGGAAGACCGTCCCGCTTCTCAGAGGCATTCGGGGGCGGAGGGAAGAGGAGAACAGGGTAGTGCCGGGGGCGCGAAGAAACATGCGGATCGTGCTTCTGCATGACCTTGAAGGCGGTTTCCTTCGCAGCCCACAGGGTCCACAGCGCAAGATCCCCCTCCCGGGAAAGAAGGACCTTCAGACACTCGTCTGCAGTGAAGACCCGCTTAAGAAACCGCGCATCCCGACTTTTCCCCCGGTTCCCGGGTTCCAGCAGGTCCACGATATCGTTGCCGACATAGGGCAAAATGCCGTTCCTCCATCTGCGCGAGCCGGCGAATGATCTGAGACGCATATTCGCGTTGGGCCCGCAATCCTTCTGCGGCCGTCCGTTCCAGATCGAGCACCTCCATCGCGACCGTGAACCGCTCCCCGAGTTTCGGCACGGTGCTGTACGAGGCCTGTTCGTCGCCCCGCAGGTACAGGCACATGACGCGGCAGCCGGGGAAGTCCTTGATGAAACGGCCGACGCCGTAAGAAAAAGTCTCCGCATTGACGCGCCCGGTACGGGAACGGCCGCCCTCCGGAAAGATCAGGAGATTCTGTCCTGTTTCCATCAGGTGGGCGCACTTGTCCAGCGTCCGTTTCATCTCGCCGCGATCGCCTCCCCTTGTGACGGCGATGCATTTGGCCAGGTAGCACAGGACGGCAAGTACCGGGTTGCTTTGGAAATTGTTCCGCTCCGGCAGGTTCCACGGGATCTGCCGGAAACGCCGGAAGTGATCGGGAAGCGAGAACATGGCGTGGATCAGGAGCAGGGAGTCGATCATGGTCAGGTGGTTGGCGCACACCAGCCAGGGACCGCGGTGACGGTCGAGTTCCTCTCCAACGGCCCTCCGGACCGCCCGGAGTCCGCGGGTGCGGTAACCGAGCAGAAGCAGCAAGGCGAAGTAGGCCGGGCCGACGATCCAGACGAAGGCCCGGCCCATCAGGGCCTGCAATTCCACCGAGAGGCGGATGGAGCGCGTTCCGGCCATCATCCGATCTTCTTGACGATCAGCGCCACGGCGTCGCCGATCGTGCCGATCTTGTCCGCTTCTTCGTCGTCGATTGTGACCCCGAAGACGTCCTCGCATTTGATGATGACATCCACGAGGCGTGCGGAGTTGACCTTCAGGTCCTTCAGGATATGCGTCTCCTTCGTCGCCTTGTCGAGCAACGCGGGGTCCTTGGTGTAGGCCCTGAGGATATTCTTGAATTCTTCGAAAATCTTCTGTTCTTCCATGCCAATCTCCTTTGTCGTTAATCTTCGGGAAGAGAACCTTCCTCCCACTTCTTGAAAATGATGCAGCTGTTGACATCGCCGAATCCGAAGCCCGCCTTGGCGATGGTCCGCAATTGCGGGACGGCGAGGCAGCGCTGCGGGATCTTCGCGGCGAAGGCAGCGATCTCCGGATGAACGTCACCGCAATTCACCGAAGGATGCAGGAAACCCTTGTAAAGCTGCAGGACGACGGCGACGCTTTCGATGGCTCCCGCGGCGCCAAGGCAATGCCCGATCAGGGATTTCGTTGCGTTGATGTACGGAAACTCCTCCGGGCCGCGTTCCAGCGCCTTCGACCAGTTCCAGACCTCGTGCGGATCGGCGAAGGTCGCGGTCAGGTGGCCGTTGATGGCATCGATCTGCCCGGGTAGGACACCGGCATCGCGCATGGCATCGCGGATGCAGCGCCGGACCCCTTCCGGGTTCGGCGCCGTCATGGAACCGCCGGTCCGGTGTCCGCCGCAGTTGACGGCGCCTCCAAGAATTTCCGCGTAGATCTTCGCGCCCCGCGATCGGGCGGAGTCAAGGTCCTCCAGCACCAGGATCGCCGCGCCGGAACCGGGCACGAATCCGGCGGCGGTTGCGCTCATCGGACGGGAAGCCTGTTCCGGACGGTCGTTGTACTTGCGGCAGATCACCCGCATGGCTTCGAATCCGCCCCAGATATGGGGCGAGGAGCCTTCCGCGCCGCCGGCCAGCATCCGCTTGGCCAGGCCGGCGCGGATGCGCGCCGCCGCCTCGACGATGGCCTCGTTTCCGGTGCTGCAGGCGGAGGAATTGGAGGTGACCTGGTTGCCGAGAGCCAGGAGCCCCGCAATCCGCGCGCTCGTCCCGCTGTTCATGACCTGTTCGACGATCCGGCTGCCCATCCGGCGCACGTTGCCGGCATTCACCATGGGAACGACGGACGAGGCGATGGTATCCATGCCGCCGATGCCGGAGCCGCAGATCGCTCCCGTGTCCCAGTCCACGTTTTCCTCGCGGGGACCGGGCACGGTCAAGCCGGCATCCCGCCAGGCGTCGATCGCCGCGACACAGGCGTAGCCGATATTCTCGTTGATCGAGGGCAGTTCCTCATGATCGAAATAGCCCTGCCGGGTCGCCTCGAAATTCTGGGGAACGCCGCCGACCTGACAGGCGAAATTCAGTCGTTTCATCTCCGGGATGAAGCGGATTCCCGAGGCGCCCTCGCGGAGGGCATTCTCGTAAGCCGTCAGCCCGTGTCCGTTGGGTGCAACAACGCCCATGCCTGTTACCACCACCCTTGTTCTCACGTCGTCAACCCCTCCAGGTCCTTGTTTCCGGTCCTTGAAATGTCGCGTCTCCGGCGGGGACCCTCATGCCGGCCAGGGTCCCGGTGCAGACCGGCTCACCGTTTTCCCGTTCCATGCGGACCCGGCACTTGAGGGCACCGCGGCGGAAGTAGACCTTCTCGCCGCGGACGATCACCCGTTCGCCGGGACGGACGATGCCGCTGAATTCGACTTCATCGGCGGTCGTGAAGAGCGTCAGCCAGCCGGCCGCCGTTTCGCCGCTGCGTTTCATCAGATAGAGGCCGAAGGCCACGACGCCGGTCTGCGCCATCGTCTCGATGAGAATGACGCCCGGCGTAACGGGATTCCCCGGGAAATGGCCTGCGTAGAAGGCCTCGTCCGGCCGGAAACGGCAGGCGCCGACGACGTGATTCTCGTCGATCTCGAGAATGTCATCGATGAAGCGAAAAGGCCGCTGCTGCGGAACGGCGGCCAGTAGTTCTGCAACCGTCTGCCGGTCAGCCCCCATAGAGACCTCCATTGACATGGATGACGCTCCCGTTGATGTAGGACCCCTTCGCGGCGAGAAAGGCCACCACCTCCGCAACCTCCTCCGGTCTGCCCATCCGGCCCAGGGGCACGTTCGCGAGGATGCGGGAACGGACTTCATCCGGAAGAATCCCCGTCATGTCCGTGTCGATGAACCCCGGCGCGACGGAGTTGACAAGGATCCGGCGTCCCGCCAGCTCGCGGCAGAGCGATTTGGTCATGGCGTCCAAGGCCGCCTTTTCCATCGTATAGGGAATCTGTCCCGCGTTTCCGGTGGAACCGACGACGCTCGAGATGTTGATGATCCTGCCCTCTCCCTGCCGGAGCATGAAGAGGCGAAGGGCGCGCTTGGTGAGATACCAGACGCCGCGCAGGATCGAGCGCTGGCGGTCGAAATCGTCGATCTTCATGGACTGCATGTCTGCATTGACGCTCGTCCCCGCATTGTTCACCAGGACGTCGAGACGCCCCGATTCGGTCTTGACCTGCTGGAGCATCTTCTCCACATCCTCGACGTTCGCGAGGTCGCCGCAGAGCAGGAATCCGTCGGCAATCCTGCCGAGCAGGGCCTCCGCGGCGACCCGGCTGGACCGGTAGTGGATGCCCACCCGGAAGCCCGCATCGGAAAGCGCCCGAACGCAGGCGGCGCCGATCCCCGTCCCGCCGCCCGTTACGACGGCGACAGCTCTTTCCGTCATGGCCGTTCTCCTTCCCGGATCGCGCCCCCGACCGAATTGGCGGAGGGATTGGGATAATCGCCGTAGGCGATCCCCCGGAAGATCCCCGTCCGGGCCATCGAAATCCGGGCGATCAGTTCACCGTCGACGAATACCCGGCCGTCGCCGGCGGCAACGGCTGCGCCGGAGTTCTTCAATTCCGCATAGCGCTTGATGTCCACCTCGTAGCGGATCACCCGGTTCCGCGGACGCACCTGGCCGGAGAACTCGACTTCCCCGCATCCAAGGGCCCGTCCTGCCCCGCGGGCGCCGCGCCAGACGCAGTAGAACCCCATCATCTGCCAGATGGCATCGAGGCTGAGGCAGCCCGGCTGCACGGGGTCGCCCGGCATGTGGCACTGAAAAAACCATGCATCCAGCCGGACGTCCTGTTCCGCTACGATCGCCCCCCTCCTGCCCTCGCTCCGCACGGAAAGGATCCTGTCGATCATGAGGAACGGGGGCGCCGGCAGGCGTGCGTCGAAATGTTCCGGAGGATCCCTCACCAGCGATCCGTAGGCGAAGGCGAGAAGATCCTCCAATCCGAAGCGGTCTCTTTCGAGGAATTCCTTATAGGTCATCATGACCGTTCACCAGGATCATCATGTTCGTCCACGTGAGGCCTGCTCCAACGATGGCGATGCCGATGCGATCCCCGTCGCGGAGGTCGTCCCAGTGCTGGCTGAGCACGGAGGGAACTCCCGCGCAGGCGGTATTGCCGTATTCGGCGACGTTGTGCCAGTGACACTCGGCGGGGATGCCGGTCCGTTCGCAGACCGTCGCCAGCATGCCGAGGTTGGCCTGGTGCCCGACGAAAAGAAAACGGTTGCCGTCCTTTCCTGCATACGCCGCATGGAGGCGGCGGAGCATGTCGGTCGTCTTGCGGATGGCGAAACCCTGCACGGCATGGCCTTCCTGGCGAAAGTGCCCCATGCGGGGAATGACGATCTTGTCCCAGTTGGCGGGGTCGGAACTGACCTCCGAAGAGACGATCCGCAGTCGGGACGGTTCAACGGCCGACACGACGGCGGCCGTGGTCGCATCACCGAAGAGGACCGCCGCTGTACGGTCGGAATAGTCGATGCTGCGCGTGACATTTTCCGGATTGACGACCAGTGCGAATTTCGGCAGGGCCTCCGGGCGCATGCAACGCAGAAAATGGATCTGGACGCCGAAGGTCGTGCAGGCCGAGGTCAGGTCGAAACAGGGGGCGCTGATGCCCAGTTCCGCGGCAACCAGCGTTGCCTCCGCCGGGCTGGCATACCCTGGCGAGGAATTTCCGGCAACGACGAGACCGATGTCCGCGGGCGAGAGATGGGCCCTCTCAAGGGCCTTGCGTGCCGCCGCCGCGCCCATCTGGGCGTTGCCGTACAGGCTTGCTTCGAATGCCGCGGCGGGATCGCTGTTCTTTGTCGCGGCGATATAGTCCAGCGGCAGGACCGTCCGCCTTGTGCGGATGCCGACCCGCTCGAGAATCCATTCTTCCGATGTGCCGATGTCCAGGTCTTCCAGGAAACGGTTCGTGATCACATTTTCGGGGTGGAAGTGGCCCAGGCCGTGCAAATACAGCATCATACGATCTCCCGGCCCATGATCATGTGCTGGACTTCGCGGACCCCTTCGTAGATGTCGAGGATATGGGCATCGCGGGCGAGCTTGGAGATTTCGTACTCGTTCATGAATCCGTAGCCGCCGTGCAGATGCAGCCCCTCATTGGCGCAGAAGAGCGCCGCCTCGGCTGCCAGGTTCTTGGCCAGTGAGGCGTACAGCCCCCTGTCCGGCGCCTTCTCAAGGATCTTGCAGGCCGCCTTCATCAGCGCCATGTCCGCCACCTCGACCTTCTTCCACATGGCCACGAGCGTCTCCCGCGCCACGGGCAGATCGCAGATCCGCTGGCCGAACTGGACGCGCTGTCTCGTGTAGGCGAGCGTCACGTCGAAGGCGCGCCGGGCAAGTCCGAGACCGATGGCGGCCACCATCGGACGAGCGTAGTCGAGGACGTCGACGATGTACTGGAATCCGAGCCGCCGGTCGCCGATGATCTGGTCCGGGGAAACGACGACATCCTCGAAGGTCACGGCGGCGGTATTGGACATCCGCTGCCCCAGCTTGTCCTCCGGCTTGCCGATGACGATCCGGCCGCCGGCGGGAAGATGATGTTCCCGCCCCTCGGACTGCTGGGCGAAATCGGGCGGCGCGTCCGTGGAAACCGGGACGATCACGCAGGCCATGAAATTGCCGGTCGGCTTGCCGACCTTGCAAAAGACCGTGAACTGCGAGGCGTAGGAGGCGTTGGTGATGAAGCACTTCGCGCCGTTGAGGACGTAGCGGCCGTCTTCGCGCTTCTTGATGAAGGTGGTCATCGCCGAGTTGTCCGATCCCGCACCGGGCTCGGTCAGGCAGAACGAGGCCATGAGGGGGGCTTCGCAAAAGGGTTTCAGAAAGGCATCCTGCTGGGACTCGCTGCCGTGCTGGGCGATTGCGGCATTGGCGAGGTCGTTGCACATGGCCGACGTGGCGATGCCGCTGTCCCCGTAGGACAGTTCCTTGATGATCAGGGCGGTCGAGAGAATATCGACCTCGTAGCTCTTGATCCGTTCGGGGATACAGAGGTTCAGGATGCCCAGGTCCCAGGCCTTCCGGACCACGTCCCAGGGAAAGGTGTGCGCCTTTTCCATCTTCAGCACGGAGGGGAGAATCTCCGTGCGGACGAACTTACCCACCGTGTCGACATACATCTGCTGCTGATCGGTCAGTGTGAAATCCATGCTACCGCGATCCTTTCTCGTTCGGCCGAGGGGCTTCAGTTGTTTTCTGCGAAAATCCGCTCCGCTCCGGAGAGCGTGGTGATGGACAGGCAGGTGACGGGGATAGACTTGAAGAACTCCCGCAACGGCCGGGAGGGACCGATTTCGAAGATGCGTTCCGCCGTCTCCGCCAGTCCCATCATGTTGTCCTTCCAGTGGACGGTGTTGCTGATCTGGGAGGCCAGGGCGCGGGAGATCTTTTCCGCCTCACCGGCGTGGAAAGTCCCGGTGAAATTGGAGGTGACCTGTCTTGCCTTTTCAGGGTCCAGACCGCGGCCGATGGTCTGGAAGACATCGGCGAAGGCCTCTTCGACGGGCCTCATGAAGCGGCTGTGAAACGGTGCACTGACGTTCAGCGAGACGAAACGGAAAGGCCGGTCCTTTCCGATGGTCTCCTTCAGGACCGCTTCCGCCGCCGGCATGGCTTTGGTTTCACCGCTGATGACGATCTGCTGGGGCGAATTGATGTTGGCCACATCGATGGGAAAGTCCACCAGCACGTTGCGAAGCAGTTCCGCATCAAGATTTTCGGAGATGACGGCCGACATCCCTCCCATACCGACGGGTGTGGCCTGCTGCATGAGCCGGCCGCGGATCTGCACGATGCGGAGGGCCTCCGCCAGAGGCAGCGCGTCGGCGGCGACCAGTGCCGTGAATTCGCCGAGGCTGTGACCGCCGAAAACGGAAGGCGCGAATCCGTAAGCCTCACGCAGGCAGCGGAGCATGGCGACCTCTGTCGTGACGATGCAGGGCTGCGTGAATTCCGTCATGTTGAGGCGTTCGTCCTGCCCGAAACACATGGCCGCAACATCCCATCCCAGGGCGTCGGACGCCTCTTCATAGGTTTTCCGGCAAACACCGAAGCGATCGAAGAAGTCCTTTCCCATCCCGGGCCTCTGGGACCCTTGCCCTGGAAAGGCGACGGCAATCTGGCTCGTTTTCATGATCCGGAACGACCTCCTTCGAAAGGTGAACGCAACGCTGCTGCAACAGAACGCTGGTGTCATGGCAGGAAGCGTGCCAGAATGGTGCGTGCAGTCGTAGAAACCGATTAATATGTGGATATGAAAAGGGAATGTGATAGAAATCGGGAATGCAGAAAGTCAGGAAACAGAGGTTTCGGCCTTCCGGAAATGTGTAGGGCGCTATGCAGCGCGAAGTGCGCTTCCCGGTTTCGAGGTGTTCCCGGAACCATCGCCCGGCAGGGAGTCAGCGGCACGGGCGAAAAGGTCATTTCTTCCAGAACTCCGGGACGAGCAGGACGATGACCGTATAGAGTTCAAGCCGTCCCACCAGCATGCAGAAAGAGAGAATCCACTTCCCTGCCACGGGGACATCGGCGTAGGTCGTGGCGGGATGGACGAGACCCAGACCCGGCCCCACATTGCCAAGGGTTGCGGCCACGGAGGAAAAGGATGTGAGCATATCCAATCCCAACGAGGACATAAAGAGCGTGGCCAGCGCCGCGAGGCCCAGGTACAGGGCGAAAAATCCCCACACCCCTTGCATGGTATCGGGAGAGACAACCTGCTGGCCGAGCTTGACCCGGACAAGGGCGTGCGGATGGACAAGGCGATACAGTTCCTTGTACGTCTGCTTGAAGATCAGGAGTATGCGGATGCATTTGATGGCGCCGCCCGTCGAACCCTGCGAACCGCCGACAAACATCAGCAGCAGGAGGATGACCTGGGAAAGAGCGGGCCATTTCGCGAAGTTGTCCGTCGCGAATCCCGTCGTCGTGATGATGGAAACGACATGGAAGACACCGTAGCGGAAGGCCTCTCCCAGAGTCTGAAAGATGTGGAGGCGCAGGTCGAGCGTCACGATGAGCGTCGCGGAGAAGATGACGCCCAGGTAGAAGCGCAATTCGGGATCTCGGTAAAAGGTGCGGATATCTCCTGTCAGCAGGCAGTAGTGGAGCGTGAAATTCATGCCGGCGGCCGCCATGAAGATCGTGATGACGGCATCGATATAGGCGCTGTTGTAGAATCCGACGCTGGCGTCTTTCGTGGAGAAGCCGCCGGTCGCCATCGTGGCGAAGGCGTGGCAGAGCGAATCGAATACGTCCATCCCCCCCAGAAGCAGAAAAACGAATTCGGCGATCGTCAGGATGATGTAGGTGATCCAGAGCGCCCTGGCCGTCTCGACGATCCTGGGGGTCAGTTTGTCCTTGACGGGGCCGGGCACCTCCGCCTTGAAGAGCTGCCTCCCGCCGACTCCGAGAAAGGGGAGAATGGCGACGGCCAGGATGATGATGCCCATGCCGCCGAGCCAATGCGCGAGCGCCCGCCACAGGAGGATGCCGCGGGGAAGGGGATCGATGTTCCGGATGACCGTGGCACCCGTCGTCGTGAAACCGGACATGGTTTCGAAAAAGGCGTCGGCGAACGAAGGGAGGACCCCCTGGATCATGAAGGGCAGCGAACCGAAAAGGGCAGCCGATATCCAGCCCATGGATACGATGAGGAATCCTTCGCGGTGCGTCAGAATGCCCTGTTTCTCTTTCGGCCGGAAGCAGAAGAAGAGGAGTGCCCCCGATCCGCAGGTGACGGCGAACGACAGGAGAAACGCCGCCGCGTCTTCCTCTCCGTAGAGAAGAGAACAGCCCAGGGGGAGAAGCATGGTTGCCCCCAGGATGATCAGAAATCCCCCGAGGACGCTCAACACGTTGCGGAAGCTCATCAGAAGTATTCCAGTTTCACGGTCAGGAGTTTCTGCAATTCGAGGATCCTGTCGCGCGGACTGAACATGATAACGCGGTCTCCCGGTTTGATGACGGAGCCGCCGTCGGGGATCACGATCTCGTCGCGGACGATGGCGCCGACGATCGTTCCCTTGGGAAAGCGGAGATCCTTCAGGGGGCGGGCGGTGATCTCAGAGGTTTCCAGAGCGACAAACTCGAAGGCCTCGGCCTTTTCATCCCGCAGGGGTGCGATGGAGATGATCTTTCCCTTGCGGATGAAGTGGAGGATTGTGCTGACGGCTGCATGCCGCGGGTTGATGACGCCGTCGATGCCGACGCGGGAGACGATCGGGTTGTAGTCGATGCGGTTGATGAGGGAAAAGACCTTCTTCGACCCCATCTGTTTGGCCAGCAGCGCGCCCAGGATGTTGGCCTCTTCGTCGTCCGTGACGGCCAGGAAGACGTCGGTATTCTGGATGCTCTCCTCCTGGAGGAGATCCTGGCTCGTACCGTCGCCGTGGATCACGGTCGCCTTTTCCAGACGGGAGACGAGGAATTCGCACTTCGCCTCGCGTTTTTCGATGATCTTGACGTCAAGCCCTTCCCGCTCGAGCATTTCCGCCAGCATCAAGCCCGTGCTGCCGCCGCCGACGATCATGATCCGGTGCGGCGGGGCTGTTTCCTTGCCGAAGAAGCGCAGGACATCGGTGACGCTGACGGAATCCGTGATGGCGAATACGTAGTCGCCCTCTTCCACGGTGGAGGTACCTGTCGGCATGACCCGCGCATCGCCGCGGACGATGGAGGCGATGAGGACGTTCCTCTTCTCGTAGAGGATACGGAGGTCGGACAGCCGTTTGCCCGCCACGGGACAGCCGGGATCGATCGAAAAACCGAACAGCTTGACGCGGTCGTCGGCGAAGGAAAAGATCTCCGCGGCGCCGGGGTGGGAGATCACGTCCATCACCCGCCGCGCCGCTTCGCGTTCCGGGTTGATGCACAAGTCGATGTGGAGGCAGCTCTTGCTGAACAGGGGGTGGTTTCCGGTCAATTCGGGGTTGCGTATCCGCGCCACCCGCAGGGGCACCTTCGATTGGGTGGCGGAGAGGAGGCAGGCGATCATGTTCGTTTCGTCGCTGTCCGTGACGGCGATGAGCATCTCCGCCTGGTCCAGATGAGCCCTTTTCAGGACATCGGGGCTGCTGCCGCTGCCGGTGACCATCTGCACGTCGAGGCTTTCGACAAGGGTCCGCAGCTTCTCTTCGCTGCGGTCGACGATGACGACATCGTTGCCTTCCTTGGAGAGGATGTCTGCGATGTTGTAGCCGACCTGTCCTGCGCCGACGATAATGACCTTCATGAGGGCACCACCTCCTGCACTGCGGCGACTCCCTGCTGCCGCCGCCGGTTTCTTCACGGAAGGTTTCTCTCCGCGCGAAGAAGGCCGGGATGAGACCAGGGCCGGTTCCGCTGGTTTCAAGCCGCCGGAATATAGGACAAGGTGGGGAGGTTGTCAATACGGCCGAAGCGCTACCCACAGCCGTCCGCGCCTTGACTTCGCCGGTGCTTTGCCGATATGATGACCGGCACGTGCATCGCAGCACGTAGGAAACTTCCGAACCGTTTTCCCGGTCGTAACACTCGGAAAAATCAGGAATTCTGAGCCTGTGATGGAGATTTTTTCTCTGGCCGCCGTGAGCCTGACGATCGCGGTTTCTCTTTTCATCCACCAGAAGAAGGAGCCGCTTTACCGGTCCTTTGCAGCGGTGTGCCTCGCCATCTTTCTTCACAAGGGAGGCGCTTTTCTTTACGACATCTTTCCCCTGCCTTTCTGGCAGATGATTCGCTTCCTGGGGCTCGTCGCGGTCGCGCCGGTGATGGTCCTTTTCACGCGATACCTGCTCGGCACGGAAACCTTTCTTGCCAGGAGGGACAGCGTGGCGCTCGCCGCCGTAAGCGCGGCCCTTGCCGTCCTCAATCTCACGCCGCTTTCCGCGTGGCCCTATCTCGCGGCGGCCGCGGAACTGTACGTCGCCGCCGTGCTGGCGATCTGTTACGCTGCGGTTCTTGCCTATCTGAGAAGAAAAACCGCCGGTCCGGAGAGAAAACGCATCGGCTATCTGGCCATCGCCTGTGCCGCCACCGCGGTCTTCGGCACCGTCGATCTTTTCCGCCATCTGGGCTACGGGGTCCCGCCGCTGTCCAATCTGCTGCTCGCGGCCCTGGCCTATTTCATCATGATTGTCATTACCCACCCCCACCTGTCGGAGTTGCACGACCTCATGGCGAAGGCCCTGGTTGTCGCGCTGGTCACCTTGTTCGCCACGATCACCCTGTATATCTTTCTGAGTCTGTTCGGGAGCGGGGCGCCTCCGCCGTGGACGCACGTGCTGGTTGCCGCCTTTGTCGTCGTCATCTCCATCGAGCCTTTCAAATGGATCCTGAAGAAGATCTTCAGCGCCCTCTATCCGGACAGCCGCGACGTGTTCACCTCCCTGTATGAATTCGACGAGAAGCTGGAGCGGGAAAAGGCACTGCTTCTGGAGGAAATGGCGCCGGTGCTCGCCCATGAAATCCGCAACCCGCTGGGGTCCATCAAGGCGGCTGCGCAGCACATGGAGTCGGATGCGGCGGCCGATGAACCGCGCCGCCTGCTGCGCGTCATCATCGAGGAAGTCGACCGGCTCAATCGCGTCGTCTCGCAGTTCCTGGACTATGCCAAGCCTCATTCCTCTTCCCAGATGCGGCTGCAGTACGTCAATCCGATCATCGAAAAAGTCCTTTCGCTGATCGAGGCGCGGGGAGCGGCCGCGTCCGTGAAGATCGAGAAGGATCTCCGGGCGGAACTGCCGCCTGTCCCGGCGGACGCCGAACAACTGATGCAGGTGATCCTGAACATCGTCTTCAACGCCATCGAAGAGATGCCCGGTGGCGGAACCCTCTCCGTCCGCACGTCTCGAATCGGCGGCGAAGCCGGTGAGGCGGTGGGCATCTCCATCCGGGATACGGGCCGCGGCATCCGGCGGGAGGACATGAAGCACGTCTTCAAACCTTTCTTCACCACCAAAGAGCGTGGTGTCGGGCTGGGACTCGCCATCTGCCAGAAGATCGTTCGCCGGCACGGCGGAACCATACGCGTCAAGTCCCTTCCAGGCCAGGGGACCATCTTCTACATCCGCCTCCCCGCCGACGGAGGGGCGGCTTGACAGGCCCGGTCTTCCATAATAGAGGAGCCTCCATGACCCACAAGATCCTGATCGTCGACGACGAACAGAACATGCGTACCGTTCTCACGGCGATGCTTGTGAAGGAGGGCTATGAAGTGGTCGCCGCCGCGGACGGCGCCGAGGCGCTGCAGTTGCTCGACGACGACGTATCCGTCGTGGTGACCGATCTGAAAATGCCGAAAATCGACGGCATGGCGCTCCTCGAGAAAGTGACGAACGACTTCCCTTCCATCCCCGTCATCATGATCACGGCCTTTGGCACCGTCTCCACCGCCGTCGACGCGCTCAAGAAAGGCGCCTTCGATTTCATCACGAAACCCTTCGACCGGGACGAACTGAAAAACGTGATCGTCAAGGCGATCCGCACCATGGAGCTCAATGAGGAAGAGATCCGCTTCAGTCCCGACGATCTGGACCATCAGGGATTGGTCGGTTCGAGCGCGCCGATGCTCGCCATTTATGAAACGATCCGGCGCGTCGCGCCCACGACGACCACGGTCCTGATCACGGGAGAAACCGGAACGGGAAAAGAGCTCGTGGCCCGGGCGATCCACATGAACAGTCCCCGCCGGAACCAGCCCTTCATCAAGATCAACTGCGCCGCGATTTCGGAGAACCTCATGGAAAGCGAGCTGTTCGGTCACGAAAAAGGGGCCTTCACCGGCGCCGCGGCGAGCAAGCAGGGCCGATTCGAACTGGCCCACAAGGGGTCGCTTTTCCTGGACGAGGTGGGCGACATCCCGCGCGACATGCAGGTGAAGCTGCTGAGGGTCCTCCAGGAGCAGGAGTTCGAGCGGGTGGGGGGCCTGCGGTCGATCAGGGTCGACGTACGCCTGATCACTGCAACGAACCGGAATCTGCAGCAGGATGTGAAGGAAGGACGCTTCCGGGAGGATCTCTTCTACCGCATGAATGTGTTCCCCGTCCACCTGCCCCCCTTGCGCGAGCGGAAGGAGGACATTGTTCCCCTGAGCGATTTCTTCCTCGAACGGTTCAACCGGAAGCTGAACCGGCAGGTGGCGGGTTTTTCGTCCGACGTGCGGGAGCTCCTTCTCCGCTACGAGTGGCCGGGCAACATCCGGGAATTGGAGAATCTCGTCGAGAGGATGGTCCTCATGGCGAGCGGGCCAACGATCGAAATCTCGGACGTTCCGCCGGAAATCCAATCGGCCGGCGCTCTCCTGTCCGGTACACCCCCCGAGAAAAGGGATAAGCCTTTCAAGGATTTCCTCAGGGACCACATGGAGAATCTCGAGCGCCAGATGGTGATGAAGAGCCTCGAGGAGTGCGGCGGGAACGTGACCAAGGCGGCCCGGCAGCTTGGTTTGAGCCGTAAAGGGCTGCAGTTGAAGATGATCAAGTACGGCCTGCGGAAATGAATGGGGTCAAGAAGGCGCCGATGATCGCAGGACGCTGCGAAAGGCGCCGCCGGCGGCTGAAGAAATTATGGATCTCGTCAGAATTTATCGGGTTTTTCAGAAGATGATGGAGCATCCGCAACTCCTGGACGAGGTGCGGGCTCAATTTCTCGCGGCGCTGGCCGAGCGCCGCCTGGCGGATGCGGAGACGATCCGTGCCGAGGCCGCAGCAGGCCTCCAGGCCGAAGGAAAAGCGGTCACCGCGGAGAGTCTGAAGTCTTTTGCCGACGCGCTCATTGACCTCCATTTCATCAGCCATTTTTCCGACGAGGAAATCGACAACTACATCAATCTTGTGAGGAAGCGTGATGCCTTCCGCAGCTTGACACGCGTCGTCAATGCGGAAGGAGCAACGCCGGGGGAGATCCGCAAGGCCCTGCGGGAGTTCTGCGATATTCCCCAAGGCGACCTCTTCATCGATCCGACCGAGGCGGAAGGCGTACGGGTGGCGCTGATCAATCATTTCATCTCCAATCATCTGCCCATCATCGGAATCGCGAAGCACTTCATCACCATCCGGGATGTCGACGAAATGCTCTCCAGCAGCTTTTCCACGCCGCGCCGACCGGGAAAGATCGGCGGAAAAGCGGCCGGCCTCCTTCTTGCCCACAAAATCCTCCTGCCGCGGCTGCTCGAACGTGACCCCGATTTCGAACGGAAAGTCACCGTCCCAGAATCGTACTACTTCAACTCGGGCATCCTATCCGATTTCATGGATTACAACTGCCTGTACAGCTTTTCCAGCCGGAAGTATCAGAGCCGCGAGGACATTGCGGAAAACTTCCGCAATATCGGACAAGTCTTCGCGAAGGCCTCCTTTCCTCCCGATACCGTGGCGATGTTCCGGGCTTTTCTCGAACGGATGGGCGAAGAACCGCTCATCCTGAGATCGTCGAGTCTCCTGGAGGACAACTTCGGATTCGCCTTTTCCGGCAAGTACGACTCCGTCTTCCTGGCCAACCAAGGCGATCTGGAGACGCGGCTCGCCGCATTCATCGAAGGCTTCAAGCAGGTGCACATGAGCACCTATGCGCCGGCGCCTCTTCTTTACCGGCGCGATCACAAGCTTCTGGACTACGATGAACGAATGAGCGTGCTCGTGCAGAAGGTTGTGGGGAACCGGTACGGGGACTACTTTTTCCCTTTCGCAGCCGGGGTGGCCTTTTCCCAGAATCCCTACCGCTGGACGCTCCGGATCCGTCGGGAAGACGGGATCGTCCGCCTCGTTTACGGACTCGGGACCCAGGCCGTCGACCGCGTCGGGCAGGGATATCCCCGGCTGGTGCCCCTTGGCCAACCGCTGCTGCGACCGGAAGGCGATGTCCGGCAGATCATGAAATATTCCCAGCGGATGATTGAGGTCCTCAATCTCAAAACGGGCCGGCTGGAGCGACACGACTTCGAGAAAGTTCTCTCCCTTGTCCCCGCCCGGCACCGCTTCTATGCCCTCTCGACCAATCGGGACGGACTCTATGCACCTCCGCTTTTCGAGATGCAGGAAGTCGAGATGGACAGGGCCTGCGTCAGCTTCGACAATTTCCTCTCACGGACACCTTTCGTAAGCCTGATGAAAAGGATTCTCGGGAAATTGGAAAATGCCTACGGGCGGCCTGTCGATGTGGAATTCGCCTGGAACGAGGGAAAACTGTTTTTGCTCCAGTGCCGGACACTTGCCATTACCGGCGGAACGGAACCAATCGTCGTACCGGAGGACCTGCCCCGCGATGCGGTCCTGTTCACCAACAACCGCGTCGTCTGGAATGCCGCCGTGCGAGACATCGAGTACGTCGTTTACGTCGATCCGAAGGCCTACAATCGACTGCCCTCGTACGAAGACAAGATTGCCGTGGGTCGGATCGTTCACCGCCTCAACCGGCTCTTCGAGGACAAACGCTATGCCCTCTTCGGTCCGGGACGCTGGGGAAGCAACGACATCCAGCTCGGGGTCCGCGTCGGATACGAGGATATCAACCGGACAAAGATCCTCGCGGAGATCGCCTTCGAGGAGAACGGAGCAACTCCGGAGGTCTCGCTGGGGACCCATTTCTTCAGCGACCTCGTTGAAGCCCACATCGTCCCGGTCGCCCTGTATCCGGATCACCTTGCGACGACTTTCCGCGAAGATTTCTTCCTTGGAAGCGGGAACCAACTCGCCGAACTGCTGCCGGAATACGCGCGTTTCGCCGACGTCGTGAGGGTCATCCATCTGCCGGGGCGCACGCAGGGGCTCCACCTGCATGTCTACCAGGACGCCCGCAGTCAGAAAGGCGTCGGATTCCTGGCCGCACCTGTGGGTGGAGAATCCTAGGGATTCGTATTTTCAAGGAGGGCGCGACTCCGCAGCGCCTCGAATCCGTCCTTGCCTGTCGCCATCATCATGATCAGCGGCATGCGTTTCCGGGCGAGCAGGTTCATCTCTTCGGCGACGTTGCGGATGTCCCACTGGGCATGGCGGTCCGTCCTTAACCGGCAGAGATGATACATCTCCCGGGCATTGATCTTGAGGACGACCCGCCGCCGATGGGCATTCGTGAGGATATAGGCGGCGGCGGACGGCGCCTCCTTCCGGAGTTGCCGGTACAGATCTTCCGCCCGCTCCGCGACCCCACGGAGGCGGTCTTCCATGCCGACCTCGCGGATGGAGGGTGGAACCGTCAATCCCAGAACGGGATCGTATTCCTGACTGATGATCGTTGCCATGCGGTGGCGCTTGAGCTGCGCGAAGCAGCTCGCGCTCACGACCAACTCGAAGGTCAATTCGGCGCGTTCGAATTCCCTCAGGACGGCATCGTGGGATCGGAGGCGGCCGAAGGCGGCCCGGAAGAAATTCGCCCTGTCTGCGGCGTTCATGGACTTGACCATCCTGCGGCAACGGTCCATGGGGAGGTCCGACGAGGAGAAGACCATCAGCGCGAGAACTTTTTCGTCCGCCTCCGGCGTCGCCTCGATCAGGGAGACAGCGGGCCGCTCCGCGCCCTGCCGGTCCGACGCGGTCCGGCCCGGCTTCCCCTGTCGATGTCGAATTTCGTCCACCGCCTCGCGCAGGTCCCCCCGCGTCAGTCGGTCGTAGTCCGTGGCCTCCGTGTATCGGACCAGCGACGGCGCGACGCCCTTCAGGACGTCGAACAGGTGTCCGGCGCAGAGGCGCGCCTCCGCCAGGGGTGACGCGGCCAGGCGCCGGATCATCAGCTCGGCGTTGCGTGCATTGGCCGTCATTCCCAGCTGGGTCTGGGTGGCCAGGGCGATCGCATAGCGGGCATCTTCCTTGGCCAATCCCTCCAAGGCGCTTCGTCCGCCGGAGACGGCCGCCTCCCCCCGGTATCGTTTCAGGACGTAAGGCTGAAGGCGTTCATACAGATCGTGGTAACAACGGTACTGTTCCCGGATGGCCGCCACAAAGGAATCTTCCGCGGCCGTTCCCCGGATTTCATCGGGGACGGTGAAATCGTCGCGGAACAGGACGTACCGTTGGGACTTTTCCGTGTAGGAACAGAGCCGGAAGCGCTCGATCTCTTCCACGAGGAGGCGCGAGACGCCCAGGATATCGATATTGAAGACCGCGTGCTCCGCGATGGAGCTGTGGCCCATGTCGAAGACGATGTTCCGGTTGGATCGCCGGGCCTTCTCGACTTCCGCCCGGGATTCGGTGCGCAGTTCATCGACGGACCGCGGGGACCGGCTGATGCGGGCATAGGCGGCGGAGATCGTTTCCGGCGTGAGGTCGCGGGCCCCCGGGCGCGACGAACAGAATTCCTTGAGCACGTCATGGTCGACATTGTACCCGGCAAGAAGAATTTTCATGATCACTTTCCGTCAGACGGGGTTGGTGAATCAGCCGCCTCGGGCTTGGGCTTTTCATCGATGTTCATCAGAACCTTGTCGACCCTGTTGCCATCCATATCGATGATTTCAAACCGGTACTTCCCCCAGTGGATGTGATCCCCTGTCACGGGCAGGCGGCCCAGGTGCGTCATGATGAAGCCGGCCACGGTGTGGTAATCGCCCTGCTCTTCACCGGGCAGGTCGCCCGTTTCGAACATCATCTTGAATTCTTCGGTCGACATGGTCCCGTCGATCAGCCAGGAACCGTCTTCGCGCCTGATGGCGCTGCGGTCGACCTGTTCGATCAGGGACGGAATCTCGCCGACGATGATCTTCATGATGTCGCTGACGGTGACCATGCCCTGGATGACCCCGTACTCGTCGATGACAAGCGCCATATGGACAGGGGAGCTCTTGAAATGCTCGAGGACCTTCAGCGCGGAGACCGATTCCGGGAAGATGAACGGTTTCATCAGCAGCGTTTCGATATCGGTAAGCTTCATCGACGGGTATCGCTGAAAGAGGTCCTTGACGTGGATGAACCCGAGACAGCGGTCCAGCGATCCCCGGCACACGGGGAAGCAGGTGTGGTTGGATATGCGGATCCTTTCCAGATTCTCTTCGAGGGACAGTTCGAGGTCGAGCCAGGTGATGTCCGGCCGCGGGGTCATGACGTCCTTGACGTCGAGATCATCGATCCGCAGCACCCGGTCGCACATCTGCTGTTCCATCTGGTGAAAGATGCCCGCCTCCGCGCCCTCTTCCAAGAGGAACTTGAGCTCCTCCTCGGAAACGGCCGAGGACGCCTTCTTGATCCCCAGCAGTTTTGACAGGCCTTCCGATGACAGGCTCAAGAGCCGGACGATCGGATAGAGGAGGATGTAAAGATAATGAATGGGCAATATCAGGAGCATGCCGATCTTTTCCGGCTTGGACAGTGCCCATCGTTTCGGGACGATTTCTCCGATGACGATCGACAGGTAGGTGATGCCGACCACGACCACCAGAAAGCCCAGGATCTCGCCATGCGGACGGACCGGCGCCAGGGTATTGAAATAGATCCCCAGGTCCTTGGCCAGTGTGGACCCGCCGTATACTCCGGAAAGAATGCCGATCAAGGTGACCCCGACCTGAATCGTGGAGAGGAACTTCTCGGGTTTCTCCGAGAGGCCCACGAGCATTTGGGCTTTCCGGTTCCCCTTTTCCGCGAGCGATCGGATCTTTCCCTTGCTCGCGGACACGACGGCCAGCTCCGCCATGGACAGAAGGCCGTTCATGAGAATCAGAAACAGGATGACGATCATATCGGTCGATACGTGGGACATTGTTGATGCGTTCCTCTGCAAAAAATGCCCGCTCGATGGCGGGTCGTGACCGTACCGCTAGGGGGTCAATGTCTGGCTTGCTGGTGATTGCATATGGAGGACAAGAACTGGAAACGGATATCCCAATATACAAACACTCGTAACATGGCATTCTCTATAGCACAACCGTCGCGCGAAAGCCAACGGCTACCGTTCGGGGGTCAGGCGGACGACTTCCAGATTTCGAAGAGGGCGGCCCAGGAAGCCCTCACCGATGGCCTGGAAACGGTCGGGAAGGTCAGTGATGAAGAAGCGGTGTTCGGGGCGATTCCCGGAGGGATTGGCTTGCCCGGACTCCTCCAGAAGGCGTTTCGTCCGTTCCGCCATCGCGTCCGCAGAGTCGACGAGCGCGACCCCAGGACCTGCGACCTCGGCGATGAGCGGCCTGAGCAGGGGATAGTGCGTGCAGCCCAGAATCAGGGTATCCACGTTTTCCGCGAGCAGCGGCCGCAGATATTCCTCGGCCACCAGCTTCGTGACAGGATGGTCGAACCAGCCTTCTTCCGCGAGGGGGACGAAAAGCCGACAGGCACGGGAGAAGGTCCGGACACCGGATATGACCCCTTGAAGGACCTTCTCGTAGGCGCGGCTGTTGACCGTCGCCGGCGTGCCGATGATGCCGATGCGTCCGTTGCGTGTCGCCCGGGCGGCCTGTCTCGCGCCGGCATCGATGACGTCGAGGACGGGGACGCCGGAGATACCCCTGACGGCGGGAGCGGCGACGGCGGCAATGGTGTTGCAGGCGATGATGAGGAGCTTCACGTTCCGCCGCAGAAGGAAGGCTGCGACCTCCGTGGCATAGGAGCAGATGGTTGCTGCCGAACGCACGCCGTAGGGCACGCGGGCCGTATCGCCGAAGTAGAGGATTCTTTCCTGCGGAAGGCATCGCAGAAGCGACTGTACCACGGTCAGGCCCCCGATGCCGGAATCGAACACGCCGATCGGACTGGAGGGCTCGGGGATGTCGGCCATCACGGGCGGTGTACCTCCTTCGCCTCTGCGTATTTGCCCTTGCGGCTCCCCGCGTACAACTCGTATTCCAGGAGGCGGCAGGGAATGTCGCCGTTGAAAAAGGGGATCCTTCGTTTCGTCCGCAGGCCGACCTCTTTGGCAAGATCCGGATTGCCGGTGAAGATGTACCCGCGGTATCCTTGGCAGCGGTGCTTGAAGAAGTCGCCGATCGCCCGGTAGAGCGTGGCCAGCATCGTTGCGTCTCCCATTCTTTCGCCGTAAGGGGGGTTGAGGACGACGATGCCCTCCCCTCCGGGGGCGGCGGTGTCCGCGAAGTCTTCCTGGCGGAAGACAAGGGCCGTTTCGACGCCGGCCGTCCGGGCGTTGATGCGCGCAGCCTCGAGGGCTTCGCGGCGGATGTCCGTTGCGAGGAAAAAGCCTTCCGTCTCTTTTCTGCGTCTTCGCCCCGCATCTTCGCGGAGATGCTCCCACGATTCGCGCCGGAATCCCCGCAGATGCATGAAGCCGAAATTCTTCCGCAGGAAACCGGGAGCGATCTTCAGCGCCATGAATGCCGCCTCGATGGCGATGGTTCCGCTTCCGCACATGGGATTGAGGCAATTCCCCTGCCCGTTCCACCCTGTTGCCAGAAGAATGGCCGCTGCCAGTGTCTCCTGCAGGGGCGCTTCCAGAGGAACGCGGCGGTAGCCGCGGCGGTACAGGGGCTCGCCGGACGTGTCCAGGTAGACGGAAATGTTTCTTGCGCTCCAATGGACGTGGACGACCGCGCCCAGGCGTTCGGGGCCGGAGTCGGGGCGGGTTTTCCGACGGTCGCGGATCCGGTCGACGATGGCATCCTTGGCGCGCTGGTTGATATAGCGGCCATCCCGGACTGATGGGGTATCCGCGAAGCTGGTCACGGAAAGCGGGCTGCCGTCGGCGAGAATATCTTCCCAGGGGTGCCGCTTCATCCGTGCATACAGCTCGTCGGGATGGGACGCAGAGAAGGAATCCATGGAATACAGCACACGCTGGGCCGTGCGCAGGTGCAGGTTCAGGCGCATGGCGTCGGCAAGGGAACCTTCCGTTTCCGCGAACGTCGGCGTTTCCAGGCGGACGCGAAATCCCAGCGATGCGATCTCGCCCTTCAGATAGGGACCGACTCCCTTGGCGCAGGTGACCAGAATCCTGCTTTTCGCTGTCCAGAGCATGTTTCTTCCGTTTCGCCTCCGGCGGCGACTGTAGCACAACGACGGGAACCGGCAAGAGGAAAAAGACCCTGCCGGTTGAGGCCATTGACAAGGCGCCCTCAAAATGTTTCGATAATTGCGTTTGCCGATACGCCTCAAACGCGATGGGCTCGCGAAGAGGAAAGCATTCGCCGGGAGAGAAGAAATGAACCGCAAGGACAAGGAAATCCGTGATCCCCTCGCCATGGGAGAGATTCTTGCAGAAGCCCAGGTATGCCGCGTGGGTCTTGCCTTGGGGAACGACCCCTACGTCGTTCCGATGAGTTACGTCTATCTCGGCGGTTGCCTGTATTTCCACGGATCGCCCCGAGGAAAGAAGATCGATCTGCTCCAGAAAAACGACCGCGTATGCTTCGAGGCCTCCGTCATCGGGGGGCCGGTCCCTTCGACCTGCGCCTGCGGGTGGAGTATGCGCTACCGAAGCGTCATCGGTTACGGAAAGGCCTCTCTGGTGGAGTCTGAAGCGGAAAAGAGGGAGGTGCTGGCGGCGATTGTGAGGAAATACACGGGCAGAGACGAGGGGAGCGGTGCGGAAGACATCGTCGCCAAGACGGCGGTGATTCGCATCGACATCGATTCCATGACCGGTAAGCAGTCGCCGGCGTCGTCGCCGAAAGCCTGAACGGGCCTGAAACCTCGCGATGACGGTAGCGGGTCGCACGGTCGGCCAGCGGCGCGAAGAGCAGGATGCCATCATGAAACAGGGCAGGACGAAGAACCGGGAGATCGTCTTTCTCGCGCTGCTGATCGGTGTAACGCTGCTTTTCCTGTTGCTCTTGAAGTCCTTCTTCTTCCCCATCTTCTGGGCCGCGGTGATCGCGGCGATCTTCCGGCCGCTCTGCCGGCGGCTCGAGACGGTGCTGCGGGGAAAATCCGCCGCCGCCGCCGTGACGCTCGCGCTCGTCGTCATTCTGATCTTCATCCCGGCGGCTATCGTCGGAACCGTGCTTGTCGCCGAATCGGTGCAATTGTACGACGCGATCAGTTCGGGCGGTGCGCAGCTTCGGAACGGCATGCAGAGTCTGCAGGATTTTCTGGAGAGATTGCCATTTTACGAGCGCATCCAGATCCCGTCGGGTTCCTGGAGCGAACGGTTCGCGGAGGTCTACAAGGGGATCGCCGGTTTCTTTCTTGACCAGCTTCGCTCCCTGACGCAGAACACCCTTCTGTTTCTTGTCCAGTTCGCCGTGATGCTCTATACTCTGTTCTTTTTCCTGCGCGATGGGGACAGATTCCTGTCCATGGTCATGCGCCTCATCCCGTTGGGCGACGTGCGGGAGAAGGCGCTCTACCAGCGATTCGCCGCGACTGCGCGGGCGACGATCAAAGTCACGCTCATTATCGGAGGAATCCAGGGCATCCTGGGCAGCATCATTTTCTTCGCCGTGGGCATCAAGGGGGCATTGGTCTGGGGCGTGATCATGATCTTCACGTCCATCGTGCCCGCCGTGGGATGTTCGATCGTCTGGGCCCCCGCGGGCCTTCTGCTGATCTTTTCCGGGGCGCTCTGGAAAGGCATCGCCGTTCTCGTCTACGGCGTCGCCGTCATCAGCATGGCTGACAACCTGCTGCGTCCGCTCCTGCTGGGAAAAGACGTGCAGATGCACCCGCTGCTGATCTTTCTGTCCACCCTGGGAGGCATCTCGCTGTTCGGCATGTCGGGCTTCGTTCTGGGACCGATCATTACGGCCCTCCTCATCACGGTGTGGGAGATGTCCGAAGAAATCTTCGGGACGGATGGATCAGCCGAGGGATAGCAGGCGGCGGGCGCCGGCATAGAGCGCCGCCGAGATCAGCGCCGTTGCGGGAATCGTCAGAATCCACGCCCAGACGATGCTGCCCGCCACGCCCCAGCGGACGGCCGTCAACCTCGTCGTCGTCCCCACCCCCACGATGGCCCCCGTAATCGTGTGCGTCGTGCTCACGGGGATGCCCCCAAGGGACGCCCCGATGATCGCCAGGGCGGCAGCCGTCTCCGCGCAGAAGCCGCCGATGGGTTCGAGTTTCGTGATCCGCGTCCCCATGGTCTTGACGATGCGCCAACCTCCCGTCATGGTTCCCAGGGCGATCACCAGGTAGCACGAAAGGACGATCCAGAAAGGGATGTAAAAGGTGGGACCGAGAAACCCTCCGTTGAAGAGGACAATGGCGATGACGCCCATGGTCTTCTGGGCGTCGTTGAGCCCATGGCCCAGGCTGTACACTCCCGCGGAAAGGAGCTGCAGTTTGCGGAATACGCGGTCGGAACGGGCCAGGGTGGATTTCCAGCTCAGGCGGATGGCGAAGACCATCAGCATCAGGCCGAGGGCAAGCCCGATCGCCGGAGACAGAACGATGAACGCCGCGGTCTTGGCGATGCCGTTCCAGAGCAGAACGGGAGATCCGCCTTTGACGAGACCGGCTCCGATGAGGCCGCCGATCAGGGCGTGAGAGGAGCTGCTCGGCAGACCGGAGTACCACGTGAACAGATTCCAGGCGATGCTTCCGCCCAGGGCAGCAAGGACGACCAGGTTGTCGATGGCCGTGGGGCTGATGATTCCGGTGCCGATCATCTTGGCGACGGGGACGCCGACGAACAGGACGGCCGAAAAGTTGAAGAAAGCGGCCCACAAGACGGCGTACTTCGGCGAAAGGACGCGTGTCGAGACGACGGTCGAGATGGAATTGGCGGAATCGTGGAAACCGTTGATGAAATCGAAGGCCAGCGCCGCCACGACAATGACGAGAATCCAGGAGAGCGAATCAGCCATGTTTCAGTACGATGCCTTCCGCGACGTTGGACACGTCTTCGCACAGGTCGATGGCCTCTTCGATCCGCTCGGCGATCTCCTTGAATTTGATCAACTCGAAGATGTCCTTTTCATGTTCGAACAGATAGGCCATCGTCGTTCGCAGGACCTGATCGCCGGCGTTTTCCAGCGTGTTGACCTCCACGCAGGCATCCAGGATCACACGGGCATGCTTCATGTCCCGCAGCGCATGGACGGCTCGCTTGACGGCGGCGATCGCCTGATTGAGAATCCGCACCTGCTGGAAAATTTGCGGTGAAGGCGACTTGATTTTGTAAAGCGACATGCGGACGGCGGCGGCTTCGATCGTGTCGAGAACGCTGTCCATGGTGTTGACCAGACGGTAGACGTCTTCGCGGTCGAGGGGCGTCAGAAAGGTCCGGTGCATTTTTTCGTACGTCCCGTGCGTGATGACGTCTGCCTCGTGCTCGATTTCCTTGAGTTTGACGATTTTCGTTTCGATTGAGGCATAATCGTCCAGCAACTCCTGGAACAGCTTCCCTCCCTCTTCGATCTTATCCGCCAGTTCCTCGAACAGATCGAAAAACTTTTCTTCCTTGGGGATGAGGCGCATGATCCTTCCTCCTTGAGGTGCGATACGGGCCGATTTCTGTACAATGGGATCAGACCTGCCAGCCAGGGGCCGGTGTGAAACTGCCGCCGGGGAGGGGCCGACGTTTAACGGAGAGGGCGGTTCGGCAGGAACGCGGGAGCGCTCCCGGGCGGCTCCGAATGTCGCGCGCTGTGTATCGGAATCCGACCCAAAATGCAAGGGGTTTATGGCGCAAGAATTTTCTCGAAGATGATCTTGCCGTCCCCGGGCGCATAGAAATCGGGAAGAAGGGCGGCCTGGCGGTAGCCGCAACGCGTGTAGAAGGCGCGGGTCGGGGCGTACTGTTCCCGCGAAGAAGTGTCGACATATACCCTGCCGCCTCTGCTGCGCAGGATCCGCTCCTCGGTCCGCTTCATGAGTTCGCGGCCGATGCCCATCTTCCGAAGGTCGTTCCGCACCACGATCCAATAGAGATCATAACTGTTCAGCGTGCCGTCAATCGCGCCGAAGCAGGTATATGCAATCAGGAGGCCCTCCCGCTCCGCAATCAGGAACCGATAGTCGCTTTTGACGCCGCGGGAAAGGCGGTCGTCGACCAGCTCCAAGGCAATATCGACCTCCGCAGGGGAGAAGAAACCCGTACCCGCAACCATCCGGCGAATCTCTCCCCGGTCCGAGGGACGCGGCGTCGAGCGATAGGTCATCCCGGACAGCGGCGAAGAGGAGATCATACATCCTCCACGAGCCGGCGGATGACTTCGCGATAGGAAAGGCCCGAATGGCGGGCGGCGGCGGCGAAACCTCCCTCCGGGGACAGGCAGGGATTGGCGTTGATTTCCAGGACCCAGGGTTTTCCGGACTGGTCGACGCGGAAATCGACGCGGGCGTAGCCGGTCAGGTGGAAGACGTTCCAGCAGTGCAGGGCCAGTTCCTTCATATGGGACAGCAGGGCATAATCCTTCTTCCGGAACTTGAATGTCCGCGGTGTGTGGCTGTACTCGAAGGAATCTTCGATCCATTTTGCACGATAGCAGACGATGCGGAGTTTCTCGGGCGGGTAATCCTCGAAAAGGATCTCGGAGGGCGGCAGGAATTCCGGCCCGCCGGGACCGGCCAGAATGGCCAGGTTGAATTCACGGCCTTCGATGTAGGCTTCGGCGAAGCAGGACGGCTGCTTCAGCCGCTCGCGGATCAGGTCCGGGTTGCCCTCGATGAACGCGTCGTCCGCCAAGCCGCAGGAGGCATGCTCCCAGACCGATTTGATCAGGTAGCGATCCTTCGGCCCGATGTGCCGAAGGTCGTCGCCGGTTTCGAGCCACGGCGCCGTCGGCACGCCCTCTCGGGACAGAACTCTCTTGGTGAGAATCTTGTTGGATGTGAAAAAGATCGCGTCGGTCTTTGCACCGGTATAGGGAATATTCAATTCTTCCAACAGCAGGGGGCCGAGGGTAATCATCCGTCCGCTGCCGTTGACGGACTCCACGAGGTTGAACACCAGATCCGGCCTACGGCGGAGGAGTTCTTCTCTTGCCGTCTGCATGTCCAGGGAAAGGGGAAGCGGAGCTGTCTCGTGGCCGAGTTCGCGCAATGCAGTCGAGACGGAATCGATCTGAACCAGGACGTCCTGTTCGTCAGGCCCGGCTTCCGGGGGAAGCTGGCCGTGGAGGATGGTGATCTTCATCGCTTCTCTTTTCGACGGCGGTCGTCCGGCACTCTTTTCAGCGCCGATGACAGGATCCGGGCGATCAGGTCCCGGTAAGGGATGCCCTTGAGGTTGCACAGAATGGGGAGGTCGGAGTGCTGAGGATGAATCCCCGCCAGAGGGTTGATCTCCAGAAAGTGCAAGACGCCTTGGGCATCGGCGCGAAGATCGACTCTCCCCGCGTCGCGGCACCCGAGTCCCCTCCAGGCAGCAAGGGCCGTACGGGCGGCGTCCTGCGCGATCGCGTCCTCGGCCAGTCGGTATTCGACCAGTTCTTCGCACCGCTCCTTGTTGACGTAGGAATAGACATCCTGTTCCGCCTCCGTCTTCAGGTAGATCTCAATGGTCCCGAGGGCTTCGGCATCTGCGCCGGTTCCGACGATGCCGACGGTGAATTCGCGGCCGGGAAGGAAGCGCTCCACCAGAACCGGCTGACGGTACGTGCTCAGAAGCCTTGACACGATATCCTTCAACTGGCTCAGCGACGTGATCTTTGAAGAGGCGTTGATTCCCTTGCCCGTTCCCTCGGCAACGGGCTTGGCGAACAGCGGCAAAGGCATGGCGATCGCTGCGAGATCGCTTTCGGTCTCGACAACGGCGAAATCGGGGGTTGGGATGCCGAGGTCACGGATGACGTGTTTCGCCATCCCCTTGTGGAGAGTCAGCGAAGAAACCAGCGGGTCGGAGAAGGTGTAGGGGATCTCGTAGGCATCGAGCAGGGCAGGAATCTGGGCTTCTCTCCCGAAACCGTGAAGCCCTTCGGCGATGTTGAAGACGAGAGTCCAGCGGTCGCCAGCCGCCAGTCGTTCCGTGAGGCGGCGGATGTGACCGATGCGGTCGGTCCGGTATCCCAGGGAGCACAAGGCCCCGTCGACTGCATCGATCGTGTCCGGACGGTCGAACTCTGCCGTTTCTTCTTCGCCGTAGCCCTCGGCGAGGTAATCCGACCTCAGGTCGTAGGTGATCCCGATCTTCAATGCAACATGCCCCGCGATTCGATTCTCCGTCCGGAATGGAGCGGCATCTCCGGTTCAGTGTATGGCTGCGGCGGTCCCTTCCGACCTGTCCGGATACCGGAAGGTCTTCCCCTCGTAATTGCGGAGCAGCAGGTCTTTGCCGTCTTTGCCGATCACATATTCGGGAAGCAGCGGAATCTTCCCTCCGCCCCCAGGTGCGTCGATGACGTAGGAGGGCACTGCGTACCCGGTGGTGTGGCCCCTCAGCCCCGCGATGATTTCCAGTCCCTTGGATACGGGGGTGCGGAAGTGAGAAGATCCGGGTATGGGATCGCACTGATAGAGATAGTAGGGTTTGACGCGGATCTTCAGCAGCCCATGAACAAGCCGCCGCATCGTCTCGACCTGGTCGTTGATCCCCGCCAGAAGCACCGTCTGGCTGCCCAGCGGAATGCCGGCGTCGGCCAAGCGGCCGCAGGCCTGACCCATCTCCTCGGTCAGCTCATCGGGATGCGTTGCGTGAATGCTGATCCAGAGCGGATGGTAACGCTTCAGCATCCGTGTCAATTCAGGCGTAATCCGCTGCGGAAGAACGGCCGGCGTCTTGGTCCCGATTCGCAGCATCTCGATATGGGGAATCCGGTGGAGGCGTATCAGGAGCCATTCGAGTTTTTCATCGGAAAGCGTCAGCGGATCGCCGCCGGAAAGAAGGACGTCGCGGATCTGAGGCGTCGATGCGATGTAGTCGATGGCCTTGTCCCACTGGTCCGTGCTGAAACCGCATTCTCCCTGATGGCCGACCATACGGGAGCGTGTGCAGTAGCGGCAGTAGGCGGAACAGGATCCGGTGACGAGGAACAGCACGCGGTCCGGATAACGGTGAACAATCCCCGGCACCGGGCTGTCATGGTCTTCGGCGAGAGGATCATCTTCTTCTCCGGCCGTGCGAACGCACTCGTCCATGGTCGGCACGACGGCGCGCCGCAAGGGGTGGCCGGGATCGTCCGGATCAAGAAGACTGGCGTAATAGGGCGTGATGGCCAGGGGCAGCGGTCCCGTATAGCGGGTCATCGCGCCGAGTTCGCTTTCCGAGAGACGAAGGATGCGCGAAAGAACCTGGACGTCGCGGATTCGGTGGCGCAGCTGCCACCGCCAGTTGTTCCACTCGTTTTCCGTCGCGTCGGGGAAGAAACGCCTGCGGCAGGCCTGGGATCTTGAACTGATCTGGAACCGGGGAACACCCCGAACCGGTTTGGTTAAAACCACCGGCCCACGAAGGGGCGCATGGATGGAAGGAAAAAGATTTGTCTGTTGGTGACCGATGCAATCGGTCAAACTACCTGGAGGTTCAGCCTCCTCATTCAAAAGTGATTCGATAGCCATCTGTTCGTATGCCTCCCGAGATCTTTCTGAGATCCGTCCCGCCTTCTGCAGAACTCGTTGCATTTTTTCGCGCCCGTTTACAGCTTTTCTACAACCCTGTCAATCGATATTTCATGCCGTGCGATCACGGCGATGCATCTCCCGGCCGCTTGAGTGCGTATTGCTTTACGGTAAGGACATGTCCCCCGCCTTTTCCCTCCGAAAGGGTCCCCGTCGCTTCAACATAACCCTGCAGGTGCCCGAACAATTCTTTTCCCCTTGCCGTCTTCTTGATCCGATATTCCCTTTCGTCCGCCGTTGCGATCGCAACTTCGGCAACCCGCTGCTCCTCATCCCAATCCACCGGGATGACAATTCCAGATATCTTGATTTCGGTACCTTTTCTCTGTGTCACCTTTCATCCCTTACCGGAGCGGCCCGGCCGGCTGAAAATAAAACACTGAAGAAGAAATGAAAATATCGTGCCGTTTCTGCAACCTGTTGATCACAAAGAAGAAAAATTCGTTTGGCTTGATGAAACGGATCTGAAAGTTCCGATTCATCAAGAAATACAGGAAACACACCCGCTGCCTCTGCCCGATGGGTCTCCGGAAAACCGGTATGGAAAAGGAAAAAATGGTCATCGGAACCTGATGTTCCTATTATTCATCATCGGAAATAATAGTTCCGAATATCCCCGGATGTGGACAGAACGGGAAATGCTGGGGGCGAAGAGATGGGTCTTGACAGGCGGAGACGGCGATGAGAATTTGGAGCCGGGGATTTCCCCCGGGAAAGAAGATCCATGCCTGAACTGCCAGAAATCGAGTCCCTGCGGCGTCAGCTCTCCCGCGTCCTGAAGGGAGAAAATATCGGCAAAGCGGAGGTTTACGATCGAAAGATCGGCAGGCTGCCGGATCTGCAGGGCAGAACCGTGGCTGCCGTGCGGCGGGAGGGAAAGGCTCTTTGGGTCGATCTCGGCGGTGACCTTGCGCTGCGGCTGCACATGCGGATGTCGGGGCGGCTCCTGTGGCGGGCGGGCGGCGGCGCAAGACCTGCGCATACGCGCTTCTGTCTCTTCTTCCGCACGGGAGAACTGCTGTGCGTCGACCCGCGCCGGTTTGCCACGCTGGAAGCGCGGCGGACGGAAGAGGACACCGCCGCAGCCCCTGACGCGCTCCAGGTAAAGGACGCCGCGTGGCTGCAGAAAGCCGCGCAAGGGCGACGCCTGCCCGTCAAGACATTCCTGATGGACCAGCGGATTTTGACAGGGATCGGCAACATCTACGCCTGTGAAATCCTCTACGATGCGGCGGTGGATCCGCACCGGGCGGCGAGATCCGTCTCCCGGCGGGAATGGCGGAGGATTACAGAGGCGATGGCTCGGGTCCTGAAGACCGCCGTGAAGTGCCGGGGGACGTCGATCTCGGACTGGCGCGATCTGCACGGAGAGAAGGGGGAATTTCAGAATCGCCTGCAGGTTTATGATCGAAGCGGGCAGACCTGCCGAAGGTGCGGCGGCACCGTCCAGCGAACCGTGCTCGGCGGAAGGGGGACGTATTTTTGTCCTTCCTGTCAGCGTTAAGAAAAGGGGAGGCCCGGCAAGGGAACCCTCTACGCCCGTTTCGTGCTGGATGAGGAAGAGATCAGGGGGATCCGCGACGGACTTGCGTCAACGCCCTCCCTCGAGAGGAATTACGAGATTGGTCTCACGGACGCCGCGGGTGTCGTGCATGCCTCTATCCGCGAGACGCTCTATATCTCGCCGAAAAGGAAAAGGGGCGGGGTCCTGACGGAAGCGGGGCGGCATCATCTGTCGGGGAATGACGAATGTTTCCGCCGATGCGGCCAGAGCGGCGGGACCCTTCGCCCGCCACCCGTCACAGTTCCAGGATCTTCCCGTCTTCCGCGCATTCCATCTCCACGTCCGAAAGCCGGGAGAGCAAATCTTCCCCCAGATGGGTGAGAATGATCCTCTTGGACGTCAATTCCCCTTTGTGTTCCTGCAATGTCCGGTAGCTGATGTGGTTCTTCATCTGCTTGTCATAGAAGTAGCTTTCGCAGATGAACAAGTCGGCGTCCGCGGCAGCCCGGACCAGCGTATCTGTCCACTCCGTATCGCCCGAATACGAGAGAATCCTGCCGGAGCAGTCCACGCGCAGGGCATAGGAAGGCGCCCCGCTGCCGTGGATGACCTTGAAGGGAGTTACGACAAGGGTGCCGACGGTAACCGGTCGTTCTTCTTCCATTTCGACGTACGTGACGGGGAATTTCCTTGGGACAGAGGCCATGCCGGGATACATCGCCTCCATGAGCAACCGGGTTCTTTCCTTAAGGCCCGGAGGGCCGGCGACGACGAGGGGGCGGGTCCGGCGGGAGATCAACTGTCCGTCGAGGACGAAGAACGGAATGCCGCCGAAGTGATCGCCGTGCAGGTGAGAAATGAGGATGGCATCCACCTGTTCCGTCGAGATGCCGTAGCGCCTCATGGCAATCAGCGAAGAGGCCCCGCAGTCGAGCAGGAAACGCGCATCGGGCGCCTCCACGAGGATGCAGGCCTGGAATCGTCCGCCGCTTCCGAAGTTATCGCCGCTGCCGAGAAAACGGATACGGAGCGGCGTGAGGCTTCTTCGGGATGGCTGCATAAAAGACCTCCGAGTGTCGTTTTTCTTTTTTTCACGGAAACAAAAATATTTCCACCTTGAATTCGCGACCGAATTTGTTTACATCTCATCAAAAGAATGACCGGGGGTCAATTTCCTGACCGGCCGGATAGCGAAGGGGGCAAATGAAAGAAGAGAGACTCGTTTACCATAACGGCCGCTTCGTTGCCTGGGACAAGGCAACGGTCCACATCATGAGCCACAGCTTCGGCCGCGGGTCCGCGATTTTCGAAGTGATCGGATTTCACTCGAATCCGGGCGGTCGTTTCGTCTTTCGACTTGACGATCATGTCCGACGCCTCTTCAGGACCGCGGAACTGCTGGGCATGAGACTTCCCGAAGGGCGCAGGGACATCCGGAACGCCATTCTTGCGACGGTGCGAAGGAATCCGGGACGGGAAGGACATATCAAGATCGTTGCCTATTATCCTCAGGTTTCATTCGACGTACTTCCCCCGAGGGCAAAACTCGATCTGTCCATCTTCGTTCTCCCCTCCCAAGGAGTCAGGGAAATCGTGCTGAGGAGAAGGGGCGTTTCAGCCTGCGTATCGAAGTGGAACCGGCTCGATCCGAGAACCGTCCCGATTGAAGCGAAGGCGGCGGGCCAATATTTGAACGGCATGCTCGCCAGAAGAGATGTCCGGGGAAAGGGATACGATTACGCGATCCTGCTCGACACGCAGGGTTTCGTGGCAGAGGGAAGCACGGAATCCGTTTTCGTCGTCCGAAACGGCTGCCTTATGACAGCCTGCCTCGGAACGGTCCTCGACAGCATTACCCGCAAATCCCTTCTGGAGCTGGCAGATGCGGAGGGGATCGCAACCTTCGAGGGTCGGATTCCGGTTTCGCTTCTCGACGAAGCGGAGGAGATCTTCTTTTCCAGCACCCCGATAAAACTGCTCCCCGTCCGCAGGTGCGGGCAGCGGGTGATGGCAGGCGTGCCGGGACCGCTTACGAAGCGGCTCATGGCCTGCGTGGAGGAAATTCTTCGGGGGAATGACCGACGTTTCACATCTTGGATGGTCGCCGTCGACTGACCTTGAGGCGGCATTGAAAGGAGGGGTTGTGAGGGGAGATCGCCGTGCGGAGGCCGTGGAGATCATTGCCGCGGCGCGGAGCGAAAAACGGGCCGTCCTAACGGAATACGAGTCCAAGAAGATCCTGGGCAGCTATGGCGTTCCGGTCGTGGAGGAGACAGTTGCCGCCGGCCCCGAAGCAGCCATCCGGGCGGCGGATCGCTTCGGTTATCCAGTGGCCGTCAAGGGACTGGGCGAGCGGCTTACACACAAAACGGATCGCGGGCTTGTTGCCCTCGATGTGAGGAGCGCGGGCGATGTCCTGTCGGCCACGGAAAAAATCGCGCTGGCCGGCGGCGCAGACCTGGAAGGATTCCTCGTCCAACCCATGGTGCAGGGAAAGCGCGAGTTCGTCGCCGGTCTGTTCCGGGATGCCCAGTTCGGTCCGGTTGTCATGTTCGGTTTGGGAGGAATCTTTACAGAAGTCCTCAACGACGTCGTCTTCCGGCTCGCCCCGCTGAATGGGAACGAAGCTTGGCAGATGATAGACGCGTTGCGGTCCGCGAGGCTGCTCGGGTCGGTCCGCGGAGAGAAAGCGGTCGACAGGGACGCGCTGGCCGCCGCGCTCATGGGATTGTCCCGCCTTGCCGTGGACTTTCCGGAAGTGGCCGAGGTCGACATCAACCCGCTCATGGCAGATGCCGGCGGCTGCGTCCGGGCCGTGGATGCGTTGATCACCATCGGAAGCAGAGAAGAATCAGGCACTGTCAAGGAAGCGGTGGATCCGCGCGCGATCGGCCGCCTGTTCTATCCGCGCAGTATTGCGTTCATCGGGGCAAGTTCCGGTTTCGGCAAATGGGGGCACATGCTCTTCACGAACGTCGTCGCCGGCGGTTTCGGAGGGGCCCTGTATCTCGTCAACGCCAAGGGGGGGAGAATCGCCGGCAGGGAAGTCTTCCGAACTATCGGGGAAATCCCCGGGCCCGTTGATCTCGCCGTTGTGACCATTCCTGCAGCCGCCGTTTCGCCTCTCATCCCTGAATTGCGTGCCAAAGGAATTCGGAATGTCCTTTTGATTTCATCGGGCTTCGCGGAGACGGGAGATGAGGGCAAAAGGCGGGAGAAGGAACTTGTCGCTGCGGCGAGGAAGGCCGGCATCCTGATCCTGGGGCCCAATACGATGGGCATCTGCAATCCCCACAACAAACTGTACTGTGCAGGAGCCCACGTGCGTCCGAAGCCCGGCTCCACGGCGCTTGTCTCCCAGTCGGGAAATCTGGGTGTTCAGTTGCTGGCCTTTGCGGAGACGGAAGGAATCGGCATCCGCGCTTTCTGCGGCTCCGGCAACGAAGCCATGATTACCATCGAGGATTACCTCGACGGTTTTGCGGTCGACGAGCTGACGCGAACCGTTGTCCTCTACATCGAGAGCGTGAAGGACGGCCGGCGCTTTTACGAATCGGCGCGAAAGGTGGGCCGCAAGAAGCCGGTCATCGTCCTGAAGGGAGGACGCACGGAGTCCGGTTATAAGGCGGCTGCAAGCCATACGGGGGCTCTGGCTTCGGACATGCGGGTCTTCGAGGCCGCCAGCCGTCAGGCCGGCATTGTCATGGCAGGTCAACCCATGGAACTTCTCGACCTGTCGGCTTGTTTTTCCTCTCTGCCGCTGCCGAGGGGAAACAGAGTCGCCATCATGACGCTGGGGGGAGGCTGGGGTGTGGTGACGTCGGATTTGTGCATGGAACAGGAGCTGGATGTCCCCTCTCTGTCCGAAGAGCTGATTTCCCGGATCGACCGGATTCTCCCTCCGTACTGGAGCCGCGCAAATCCGATCGATCTCGTAGGGGAGTTCGACCCGCAGATCCCGCTTGCCATCCTGGAGGAACTGCTGGCGTGGGAAGGATGCGACGCCGTCCTGCACCTGGGTATCGTGGGTCGGATGGTCTTTGTCCAGGCCATGGTTCGCTCGATCGAAATGGCCGATCCCGACCTGGATCGGGGATTCCTTCGCGGCATTCCGAGTTCGATCCTTGCATTTGAAAGGATGTACAACGAACGGGTTGTCCAGCTGATGGAAAAACAGGGCAAGCCCGTCATTGGCGTCAATCTGTTGCCGGACGAGCACTCACGGACCGTAACCGAAATCCCGGGACATCGGTATCGTAGCGTGTCTTTTCTTACGCCGGAACGGGCCGTGAAGTCTCTGGCCAAGATGTCCGAGTATAGACGATGGATGGAAAGTGAAGGAAAAACGTATAGTTATGTCTGGAGATGAGGATGAGAGGGGGATGCTCTCCTGAAGAGGGTTTTCGGGAAGAACCCGACAGATCTTACGCAAACAGATTGTTCCAGCCGAATCTCCGGTCATCGGCCTCCTGGTTGCCGCGCATGTGGCGCTCCACCTTCAGGCGCCATTCCTCGAACTCCTGTTCACTGAGGACCGGTGGGACAACGAAGGGCTCATCCCAGCGGATCAGAATACGGGAGAAAGGTTTGGGGATGAGAAAGCGATCCCAACTCCTGAGAATCCATGGGTTGCTGAAAGAAACGTAAACGGGGAAAACGGGTACGCCTGAACGTTGCGCCAGGCTGATGAGGCCTGCTTTCATGATTCCGCGCGGACCGCGCGGACCGTCCAGGACATGTCCCGCCAGCTGATTTTCCTTGAGGTCCTCAATGAGGGTGGCCAGCGCTTGGCGCCCGCCCTCGGAACTGGACCCGCGAACGGGCCTGATCTTCAACCGGCGGGCGAGCTGGGATGCGATCTCTCCGTCGCGGCTGCGGCTGATCATGACCGAAGGCGCGAAAGGACTCAGGCGCTCGGCATATCCCACGGCCGGGAAGACGCGGGAGTGCCAAATCGCGATAATCGCCTTTCCGCCTTTTTGCAGGTGGCCGAGCAACCTTTCTTCACCGATCACCCGGCGCCTGACCGAAAGCATGTAAAGGCGAAGCAGGTCGTAGCCCGCAGGCAGGAGGCCGTGACGGATAGCCATTTGGGAAAGGGCTTTGAACATCATCTCAGGACCCTTTCAGGGATATTGAACGCCTGCAGGTGACGCCCTGACGGCACCGGGGTCCTTGTATCCGATGCGGGCGGGATCCTGTGCCAAAGGTCCATGCCCCCCGCTCAGCCGGAATGATCGCCGGGCTTTCCATCAGGCGGACGGATGCCAGGTAGTGGGCATGGGCTCGAGGCCATATTTCCACTTCAGGAATTCTTCTCCCGTCGTTGGATAAAGGACATAGGTGAGGACATCTTCTTCGGTCCTGGCAATGTCCCCGAGTTTGCTTCGCGCCGTTTCCATTTCCGATTCCAGATGATCGGCGGGTCTGCCCGTGATAGGGGTTTGTCCGCGTTTGTAACCTTTCAGCGCCATTTTCTGCACGTCGGGGTTTACAGGTGTCGGTGTCTTTCCGTACAGACCGTAGACGAGATCACGAAACTGGTTGCTGACCATGCGGTACCTGCCGCCAATGACGTTCATGACCGCTTGGACACCGATGATCTGGGATGTCGGCGTCACCAGCGGCGGCGTGCCTGCGTCTCGTCTCGTGAGGGGGATCTCGTTGTGCACATCGTGAAGTTTGTCCAGTGCCTTCATCTCCCTGAGCTGATTGATGAGGTTGGAGATCATGCCGCCCGGAATTTGATGCGCCAGGACATTCGCGTCGATGAGTGAAAGCTTGTTTTCCGCAAGATATTGTTTGTATTTCGGTGCGATCCTTTCCAGGTGCTCCCCGATCTCCAGCAGTGCATCGAGGTTCAATTCGGTTGCCCGGTCGGTTCCCTCCAAGGTGACGACCAGCGGTTCAACTGGAGGCATGGAGGTCCGCATCGCATAGGGTGCAAGGCAGGTATCAACGATGTCTACGCCGGCTTCGATTGCCTTCAGATACGTCATCGATGCCATACCGCTTGTATAGTGGGTATGAAGGTGAAGGGGTACGCTGACCGCATTTTTCAAAGCCGAGAAGAGTTTGTAAGCATCGTAGGGCGCTATGATGCCCGCCATATCCTTGATGCAGATCGTATCGGCGCCCATGGCCTCGAGTTTTTTTGCGATCTTTATGTAATAGTCGAGATGAAAAACGTCGCCGCCCATATGACGCTCGGTAAGGGAATAGCTGATGGCCCCTTCGAAATGCTTGCCGTTGGCCTTGATTCTCTCCACGCAGGTTTCAAAATTGCGCACGTCGTTGAGGGCGTCGAAGACGCGAAATACGTCGATGCCGACCTCACATGCCCTGTCAACAAAGGAACGGACCACATCATCGGCGTAATGGCGGTAACCGACCAGGTTCTGCCCCCGTAACAACATGCTCATCGGCGTCTTCTTGACGTACTTCTTGAGAGTCCTTGGTCTTTCCCAGGGATCCTCCCCAAGGAAACGATGCATGGTGTCGAATGTGGCACCTCCCCATGTCTCCATTGCCCAGAAACCAATCTCATCCATTGCCTCGGCGATGGGAATCATATCTTCGGTTCGCATGCGTGTTGCATAGATGGACTGATGACCGTCACGGAAGGTGTTGTCTTGGATTTTCAGCGGGTGTCTTGTGCCGACTTTTTCGTGCTGCATGATCATACTTCTCCTCTAATTGACTCGGGTTCCTGCAAGACATGAAGCTAGAGCGTCTATACTATGGTGGCGAATCTGTCAAGACAAGATGGCTTTGGCTCTCTTGAGGTGGTCAGGAAGGGGGAAGATCGAAGACAAGGATTTTCCCCGGAAGGCCGGCCTGGGGAGGCCTTGGAGCAATTCTTTTTGCGGACGGATCGCAGACGGACGGATTGTCCGATGCGCGCAAGGGAAAATCCTAGGATCAATGTTTCACGTGAAACATATTCTGCCGCTAGGAATCTTGTCGGAGAAGCTCAATTGTCCCTATTGTAAAATCCAAAACATCTTGACGCCCATGGAGATCGTTGATTGTGGGCATTCTATGAAGCCATTTATTTTATCGCTGTCATAAGATATGGGTATTCCGACAGACTCCGGGTACAACTTCTGGACGGCGTGGCACCGACGGGTCTCTCTGGACGCTCTTCGCAGCGTCTCTGATCATGCGGGAATCTGGGGCGGATGGAAGGTCCTCTTCCCAAGAGGGCAGTCCCTGCAGGACGGCGTATTCCGGCAGAAGACTTTTCCCGTTTCAACGATGAGGGCGTGGTACTGCTTGTATATCGGGACTTCAAAAGGCAGGTTCGTCACAAAAAGCTTTTGAATGAACAAATAATCGGCTTTGGGTGAAATGATGCCGTGACGGGACAGAATTCTCCTCATGTAGGCGTCAATCACGAAAGCCGGCTTCCCACCAGCATACAGCAGGATGCTGTCCGCTGTTTCCGGACCGATGCCTTTGACCGTCAACAGGACTTCCCTCAACGGTCCCATTTCGACAGCAAACATCCTGTCGAGGCGACCGTCGTAATCCTCATGAAGGAAACTGACAAACGCCTTGAGGCGGGCGGCTTTGACGTTGAAGAATCCGGCTGGCCGAATGATGGACGCGAGCTCTCGCTCGGGAACCAGGCGGAAAGACCGCGGATCCATGATCCCGCGGTCTTTCAGGCGCCGAATGGCCGTTTCCACGTTTCTCCACGCAGTGCTCTGTGTGAGAATAGCTCCTACAATAACTTCAAAAGGGGTCTCACCAGGCCACCAGTGCAGGTCACCGAAGTACGCATCCAAAGAATCGTAGATTCTGCGCAACAGTCGATCTCGATTCATGGAATGGTTCTCGGCATGACTCTGTCCAACACAACCGCCTACTTGCGCAGGGCAATGAAGAACGTCGCCTTCCCTCGTTTGATGAGCAGGAGAACGCTCTTCTTCGTTGCGGACTTCGACATTTCACGCAAGTAGTCTTTCATCGATGTGACCTTGACCTTGTTCACCTGCATGATGATGTCCTGCGGCTGGATACCGACTTCGTCTGCGGGACTCCCTTCGCTCACTTCGGTCACAATGACACCGATCTTTCGTGAAATGCCAAGGTATTGGGCGATTTCTGGCGTGATCTCCTGAACGGTCATCCCGAAATCCTCTTTCAGCGTCCCGGATGCCGCCAATTCCGCCTGTTCGCCCCTTTCCGCCACGACAGCGTGCGTGGTTTTTTCCACTCCGTCACGAAGGAACTTCAATTCGATCTTGTCTCCAACGCGCAGAGAGGCGATAAGGATCAGAAGCTGATGCGTGTCCTTGACTTTCTTCCCATTCACTTCCGTGATGACGTCGCCTGCCTTTAGACCGGCCCTGTCTGCAGGATCACCCTTGAAAGTATCCGAAATGAGCGCTCCATTCCTGTCTTTCAACTTCATGTTCTTGGCAATATCTTCCGTAATGTCCTGAACGGAGATGCCCAGCCATCCCCGGGTGACCTTTCCCTTGGCTTTGAGGTCGGGAAGCATCTCCTTCGCGCTGTTGATCGGGATCGCAAAGCCAATGCCCTGCCCCTGCGCCACGATCGCCGTGTTGATGCCGATAACCTTTCCGTCAAGGCTGAACAAGGGCCCGCCGGAGTTGCCGGGGTTGATGGAGGCATCCGTCTGGATAAAATTGTCGTAAGGTCCTGCGCCGATGACACGGCCTTTGGCACTGATGATCCCTGCCGTCACTGTCTGTTCCAACCCGAATGGGTTACCGATGGCGACAACCCATTCACCGACGCGGAGTTTCTCGGAATCGCCCATCTCCGCCAGCGGGAGATTTTCGCTCGGTTTGATCTTGATAAGCGCAATATCGGTCTTGGCATCTCGGCCGATGACTTTGGCCTCGTATTCCTTTCCGTCGGAGAGTTTGACGAGGATCTTGTCGGCCTGTTCGATTACGTGGTTGTTGGTGAAGATGTATCCGTCAGCGCTGATGATGAATCCCGACCCAAGACTGCGCTGCTTGAACTCGCGCTGTGGCATGTCGCCGAAAAAGCGGTTGAAGAAGTCCTCACTGCCGAAGAAGCGATCAAGGGAAGGGTCTCCGAAGGGGGAACGAAAACCGCCGGATCGAATCGTCTTTGTCGTGCTGATGTTGACAACGGATGGTTTCAGCTTATCCACGAGGTCGGCAAAAGAGACCGGCGTGCCCTTGGGACCCTCCATGACGGCGACGGCCGAGGCAACCGGAACGTCCGGACCCGGCGCCGAAGGCAAGAATGATGATCTGAGAACCTCCACTACGGAAACGACGAAAAAGCCGATCAGACAAGCCGATAAGAAGTACAGGAATGGTTTCCTTTTGCTGGACTGACTCTTCATTGATGCCTCCCCATGGGTCGAAACGATGAACGACCGCGAAATTCCTTTCTCTCCACAATCTTGTAACTTGTTTGGATGGAAGAACCGTCGAACGGCAAGAAAATCGGCGCTATTATATGCACCCCGTCATTTTTGTCAACGAGGTGAGGCGCGCACGTGTAGGGTCTAGGGTCTTTTCTTTCTACTCTCGGAGTACGGGATTGGTAAGTTTGCCGATGCGTTCGATCTCAACAGTGACGGAATCTCCTTCCTTAAGATAGACAGCGGGTTTCCTGGTAAATCCGACGCCTTCAGGAGTTCCCGTGAGAATGACAGTTCCCGGCAGCAGCGTCATCGAAGTGCTCAAATCGCTCACAATCGCCGGCACATCGAAGATCATGTCCGATGTATTGGAATCCTGGAGGATTTCACCATTCAGAATGGTACGAATTCTCAATGCATTCGGGTCGGGAATCTCATCTTTCGTCACGATCCACGGGCCGAGAGGACAAAACGTATCGAAACTCTTCCCCCGAGCCCATTGCTTTTTCTGCTTCTCGATTTGCCAATCCCGCGCGCTCACATCGTTGGCGCAGGTATAGCCAAAGATGCACTCCATAGCGGAAGCCTTCTTCACATTCTTCGTCTTCTTTCCGATGACAATGGCCAACTCGCATTCGTAATCGACCCGGTCAGGACCTGCCGCAGGCAGCAGAACCGCTTCTCCGGGACCGATGATCGTTGTATTGGCCTTAATGAAAATGACAGGAATCTCCGGATAAGAGATGTTTGTCTCGTCGGCGTGCTTCCGGTAGTTCAGACCCAGTGCCAACACATTGGGCGGCTCCACCGGTGCCAGCAGCCGCTTGATCGCCGCTTCTTCACCCGTTTCACGGAATCCAGCGTCGAAATCCCCCTGCAGGATGCGGGAGCGTCCCGGCTGTTTTTCATCATATCTGCCGTACAACGTTTTCCCCTGTTCCGATAAGAAGCGGATGATCTTCATGGCGGGACCCCTTCCTGAACCAAATTCTCATACCGTCATGTCTCTACATCATTTGACGACAACTGAAAATGTTTTTTTCATTCCGCTGTTTGCGCCGTGCTTTGTCCTGTGTTACAATCCGGACCTCACCGGGAGGTGGCGTAATAATGGACTTTGTCGGACGGCTCGGTCTGAGCGCCATCCGCGCAGCAAGAACGCTCAGCGATACACTTTCCTTTGCATTTCAAATACTTGTGAAGATGATCGACCGCGAGACGTACAACAGCGCCGTGCGGCTTGTCCTGTTCAGGCAGGTCTACTTCACAGCCGTTCAGATCCTGCCCATGTTTCTCAGCATTGCCGTCATCTTCGGGGCTGTCGTCGTCGGGATTTCAGCCCAGTACATGAAAGATCTGGGCCTGTCCGAATTTTTCGGTCAGATGCTGATGGGGTTTGTCGTCACCGAAATTTCTCCTTTTTTTACGGTTCTCCTCATTGCGTTGCGTTCCTGTTCGGCCATCAATACGGAGATAGCCGTGATGAAGGTCAGCAAGGAATTGAGGGCGCTGGAGGCATTTCACATTGATCCGGCCCGTTATCTGTTTGTTCCGCGCATCGTCAACGGAATGGTTTCCGTGACCCTCTTGAGCAGCCTGTTTGCCGTTGCTGTCCTCATCAGCGGGTGGTTGTTTTCCAGGATCATTTTCAGCATGAGTTTGGACGAGTATGCGACCCTGCTCATTGCCTCGGCGAAATTCGGTTATATTTTCGCAATGTTCTGCAAATGTGTCGCGCTCGGCTTCTTCATCGTCCTCATCCCGATCCGATTCGGCCTGAGTGCTACCAATGAGTTGACCAGTATTCCCATTGCCGTTCTCAACGGCATGGTGAGAGTCTTCATCGCCATTGTCTTGATCGAGGTGCTGTCATTAATCGTCACGTCTCTCTTGGGAAAATTGATCTGAACCTCTTTTCGAGCGACGAAGAGCTGCTTCGAATGCAGGACGCCTTTGTCCGTGAACACGGTGGCAGGGTGGGAATCGTTTCGCAGGACATTCCCCTGATCTCAAACCTGGATGTCCTTGGGAACATCACCTTGATCCGCGAATACCATGGCAACCTTCCGCGGGAAGCCATCGAAGATCTGATCCGCGACCTCCTGCGACGCTTCGATCTGGCGGCCATTGCGCACAAGAGAAGCGCTGTTCTCAGCGGAAGGGAACGCTTTGTTGTCAAACTCCTACGGGCGGCGATGGTCATGGATGCCGTTGTCGTCATCGACCGACCCTTCAGGTTGCTGCACGATCCCAAAGATTATGGTTTTGTCCTCACGTCGTTGAAAAAAATTGACGAATGGTACAAAGAGTGCCATATTTTTGATTATCAGTGGAACGAGGAGCGTTACGGAGGAGCAGATGCCCCTCAAGACGGAACATAAAGTCGGCCTGTTCATCATTGTAACGGTTCTGCTTGTTGTGGCAGGCCTTTTTTTTATGGCCTACAAGAAGGGCCTCTTCCACAAGGAATACACCTACCAACTGTCATCCAAGACGGGCGAGGGACTGACGCTTGGCATGCCCGTAATCTTCGCCGGCTTTAAGATCGGCAATGTGACCGATCTTGAGTTGACCGAACAGGGTTTCGTTCTCGTGAAATTTGATGTTCCTTCCGAGCACGTCCGCTGGCTCAAGGCCGATAGCCGCTTCATTCTCGAAAAGCCGCTCCTCGGTTCGCCGCGAATCAACGTAAGGACCGAGAACATGGGAAGCCCACCCCTGTTGGCGACTGATCGTCCGGAAGTGACGGAAGTGAACGACATCAACGAGACGATCAAACGTTTTCAACCGATTATCGACAAGGCAAATCAGATTCTCGAAAACGTCGAACAGATTACGGCGAATCTTGCCGATCCGAACGGGGAAGTCCGGGGAATCCTCAGGAACGCACAGAAAATCACAGGGAATTTCACCGACAAGAAATCTGCCCTGGAGATTGCAGTGGGGGATCCGCAGAGTATTCAAGCCATCTACGATTCCCTCCGAAAGCTCAAGGATATTACGGCCAGGGCCGAAGAAATTCTCAGAAAAGCCGATGCCATTGCCGGAAAGACGGATGAAAGTGTCTATGGACCGGAGGGGCTGCTTTCGGAGATCAGTGCAATCCTCAAAGATCTCCTCGCGAAGATGAAGAGACTGGACGTGACGCTGGAAAATGTCAACAAAATCACGACGGAGGCATCCGACGCCGCGAAGGATCTCAAGGTTCTCCGCAGTGATTTTGACGCCGGTATCAGGGCCATCGGCGATCTCGCAAACGAGATCGATAAAAAAATCCCCTTCAAGAAGGAACCGGAGATCAAGTTGCCGTGAAAAGGGTCGTGCTTGCGATTTCTGCCGTCCTTCTTCTTGTCGTCGCCTGTGGCGGTTCCAAGCCTATCCGGGACTGGGTCAACATCAGCCACAGCCAGATGGAGACGTTCAAGAGGGATGCCCTGACGGGACGTACTTCAACAGGTGGAATTTACTACGGAAAAGCAATAGAAGAAATCAAGAAGAGCGGTAACGTCGATCTGCTTGCCAAGGCCTATCTCATCAGGATGGCCATCCAGGTGTCGTTGCTGGAAGATCCGAACGAGGAGGATTTTCTCAAGGTCGACGCCGTCGAATCCGTCGCCGAAAACAAGAGCTACTATTACTTCCTTACGGGCCGGTTTGACCGGGTTGACGAGAAGGCCCTGCCAGCAACCTACAGGCCGCTGCAGAATGCCTTGCGAAATGGGGATTCGTCAGCAGAAATTGCAAAACTACTTGAAAAAATTGACGATTCACTGTCACGGCTGATTGGCGCTGGCATCGTCGTCCGCAGGGGAAATGCCGATGAGGCGACCCTCCTTGCCGCCCTCGGGGTGGCTTCCGAGCAGGGATGGAAGGCCGCCGTCATCCTGTACCTTGGACAGTTGCAGTCCTATTACGAGCGAACGGGACAGACGGCCAAAGCCGCCGCGACCCGGGCGCGGCTCTCCCTGATAGAATAATTCCCCCAGGTGGATTATTACCGCCGCTCAGGTGTCCCTCTTTCCTGCAGCGCGCAGCTTTGCAACAGCAGCAGCCCCGTCTGCTTCAGCGCCATGTAATCCGTTTTGGCCACGCGACGTTCCGTCGCATATTTTGCCAGCAGAAAATGTTACCGGCCAACCGGCGTCGCCGTCACGACCTGACCAGGCCGAACCCGATCAACACCAGCCTGACCATCACCGATATGAACAGAAGGGTGAGGAGCGTGGGGACCATGCGCTGCCGGTCCATCTCATTGGCGATCAAACCCGGGATGATGAATCCCAGGATATCGGCTTCCGTCGTCAGGAAAAGTTGCCGGATCAAGACTGCTTTGAATAGCCACTGCCAGGCGAACCCTGTGAGGACCATCAGGATGAAGCGTCGGCGTCCATAGAGGATGGTATAGCGGGATGACGCCTTTACGGAGAGATAGGTCAGCAGGCTCGTTGTCAGTGTTCCGGCCAGCAGCAACGGATCGCCCAGTTGCAGCGCGATATAACCCGGAACGACGAAACCGCCGGCGGATAAACCGACCCATTCATAGAAGAAGAAACCAAAGACCAGACCAATGGCGATGGATTCGACAAGATTCATCGGAGGGATGCCTCACCGAGATACTCCGCCACAAGCCGTCCCGCTCCTTTTTCGTTTCCCATGCCCACAATCGTGAACTCCCTGTCGGGAATCTTCGCGAACAACTCGCTCAGCATCCCGGCAGGGGTGCTTCCATCAAGAATGAAGATCTGCCCGTCAGGAGTTTCCCGGCGGATGAACCGTCCTGCAAGACGCCGGCATTCCCCGATGACAGCGACGTAATCATAAAGCGGATCGGCGAGCAGGGATGCGGCAAAGGTCTTCATGCGCAGTGGTCGGTCCGCCCGGTTGTTGAAGAGGGCGACCCGCGGACCGGGGCACCGGAGGCTCGCGAGGGCCTTTTCCTCGATGATTCTTGTGGAACAGACATCATTGGCGGAAAAGGCGTCCACAAAATGTACCTCTCTTTTGCCAATGGAAACCCGAGAAACTCCGGCGCTTTCCCTCTGGATGAGTGCCTCCTCCAGGCACGCGGAAACTGCGGCCGGATCGCGTCCGAGCAGCGAAACGACCGCGCGGGCAATCGCGATGTTCTCGGGGAACAGAAAGCGGCCCTGCGGGGACGCCGCCGCCGCGGTGTCGTCGCCTTCGGCCAGGCCCGCTCTGGTACTCTTCCCGGAGGCAACTTCCGCAAAAAAAGAAGCGTAGCGGCTGTCACCGGTAATCAACGTGCCGTTCTCGGGAATGGTCCCGGACAACGCCTCGGCTATATCGTCGAGGGTCTCCCCCATCACCTCAAAGTGGTCTGGGCGGACGTTGGTGATGACACCGATTGTCGCACGGATCATCTTCGTCTCGGAAACGAATTGCAGGGCGGCATCCAAGGCCATGCACTCGATAACGATGGCCTCCGCTTTTAATTGGTCCGCGACCCTGACCGTCTTGATTTGCTCCAGAATGTTCGCCGGCCCCCATCGCCGGATCACTCTTTCACTGCCGTCCGGCATGATCAGGCGGGGGGCCGTACCCGTCGTCTTGCCGAGCGTGCGGACGCCGGACCGTCTCAAGGCGGCAGCGACCAGACGGGTCACATTGGACTTTCCGCGCGTCCCGTTCACGTGGATCCGGATGGGAATGCGCTTCAGCCGACGCTCATGGCCGATTTTTTCGGACACAAGGAAGATGAAGACCACAAGCAGGAGAATGAAGAAAAGCATCTCAAAAGCCATCCGTGCGGATGCGGCCGGCCCTTCGCTTCAGGACAACGAGCATGAGAGAAAGCAGCGCCAGGCCCGCGAAAGCGAGGACCGCGGAATAGGGTCCCGCCCCCGGCATTCCCAGGGAAAAATCGGCCTGCGCCATGACGGGATCGAAGGGGATCCCGTACCGCGCGGCAATTCTTCTGATCTGGAGGAGATGAAGAACGGGCACTCCCCGTTCACCCATGAGAAAGAGGATCCCTCGATCCGGATCGTGAACGGCGGGGATCTTCTTCAGCAGGCCCGTGGCCATCCGCTCGACCCCCGCCACATTGCCGAAGGACGTCAGCGGTCCTCCGACACTGATGAATGCCGCGGGCCGACGGCCTTTCATCTCCCGGTCGTACAGGTCCATGCGCCTGTGGATATCCGCGCGCAACGAATACCGGCCCCCTTCTTCGAGAAGGGGAATTCCGTTGCGGCGGATCGCGCGGAGACCTGCGTCGATCCCTGTTCCGTCGAGACCTCCCTTGGTATCCGCGATGCCTCCCAGGGACGCGGCGACGGAACGGTAAGGCAGGAGCCCCTTTTCGGTCAACACTCTCTCCATGTCGAGCCAGGTAAGTTCCGGAAGATTGGCGCCGTACATGGATGCACCAATGGAACTGATGACGGAAGGTTTCAGTCCCATCGCGCGGGCCGCCGACAGAACGGCGATGTTCAGGGCGGGAAAAGAACCGGAGAAACTGACGGCTATGGGGTCTCCCTTGCGAACGCCCGCCCCCTCAAGCATCTCCACGATGACGGCGGCGAAAGCCGGATTGGTTGACGTCCTCTTCGAGGCAAGCGATCCCGCTGTTGTGGTCAGGTCGTTGTAGGCTTCTCCGATCAAACCCGTGCCGCCGGGATCGGTGACCGGGTCAATGGGGACCCCCAACCTCTGCCGTTCCGCCTTGATCGCCTGCAGGGCGGCCTGCATCAGATCCCTCGCGGCCTTTTTTTCGGATGGCGGCGGATCCCCAAAATATCTGGCTGCCTCCATCACCAGGATTACGGCGACTGCTGCGACGGCCAGAAGCACGAGCGACCGGAGCGGCAGAAATCCTCTCCTGTACGGATAAGAACCGGTGCAAAGGGCGGACGAGGGTTTCATCATTCGTTTGCGCATTTTCGGACAAGAGGCGCGGAGAAGCCGCCCGCACCCAGGCTTCATACACGGGACGGGGAAGATGGCGAATCCTATCCCCTCTGCGCGGAGATCGTCAAGCGCCAAATGAAAGACGTGGTCAACCTTCCCCCAATTGTGATAGGCAAGAGGCAGGAAGAAGACTCGCTTCGATATCAGGAAAGAGGAAAATCCATGGCAAGAATGAAGAAACAGGCGACTGTGCCCTATGAGTTCATCCAGGAAGTCAACAAGATGAATCGTGAAGAGCTTGTGAAACGTTTCATCCAGGAAGAGGACGATCTTCTGGCGTTGAAGAAGGTCAAGCGCGAGGACGCCCAGATTTCCGAACTCGCGTCACAGATCCGGGAACGGGAAGAGGAATTCAAGGAAACCGTGGCGACGCTGCGGGAAAAGATCAAGGCTGTCCGCGAAGAGGACGAAGAGCTCGTCGACCTCAGGGAGAACAAGAAGGCCCTCGAAGGCGGTTACCGCGACGAGATGAAGCGCCGTAAGGCCTATCGCGACTATCTCTATCAAATCATGCAGAAAGCCTATCAGGCATGAGGCGGGCCAGCGGCCGGAGAAACGGGAAAGGACGTTTCCCCTTCCTATCTGACAGCAACGACGGAAAGGAGGGTTATGGCGCATCACTTGGCAAAATCCGGATATGCGGCGCTGGTGGATCGAATCAATCTCTTTCCCCAGGGGGCGCCCCCTTCGGAGACGCTCTTCAAGATCCTCCAGATCCTGTTCAGCGAAAAGGATGCCGCCCTCGTCTCGCTTCTGCCCGTCAAGCCCTTCACGGTCCGGCAGGCAGCCGGCGTCTGGAAGATGCCGGAATCCGAAGCGGTCAGAATCCTCGATGACCTTGCATCGAGGGCCCTGCTGCTCGACATGGAACATGAGGGGAAGTCGTCGTACGTCCTTCCGCCGCCCATGGCGGGGTTCTTCGAGTTTTCCATGATGAGACTTCGGGGGGACATCGACCAGAAGGCGCTTGCGGAACTTTTCCACCAGTATCTCAATGTCGAGGAGGATTTCATCAAGGCCCTTTTTGCGGACGGGCAGACCCGTCTGGGAAGGGCCTTTGTCCACGAACCGGCCCTGTCCGAGTCGCTGAGCCTCTGCATTCTCGATTACGAACGGGCAAGCGCCGTCATACGGACTGCGTCTCATCGCGGCATCAGCCTCTGCTACTGCCGTCACAAGATGCAGCACCTGGGCAAAGACTGCGACGCGCCCAAGGACATCTGCATGACCTTCAACGTTTCGGCGCAGTCGCTGATCAAGCATGGACACGCCCGTGCGGTCGGCGTGGAGGAATGCCTGGATCTTCTACAGACCGCCTACGACAGCCGGCTTGTCCAATTCGGCTCGAACGTCCAAGAAAAGGTCAGCTTCATCTGCAATTGCTGCGGTTGCTGCTGTGAGGCGATGATCGCCTCCCGCCGTTTCGCACTGCTGCACCCTGTCCAGACGACCAATTATCTGCCGGAAGTCCGGGCGCAGGAATGCAAGGGCTGCGGCCGCTGTGTCGCGGTGTGCCCGGTGGAGGCGATGAGCCTCGTCTCGGCGAACGATCCGCACCGGCCGAATGCAAGGAGGGCGGCGCTCCGTGAAGAAGTCTGCCTGGGCTGCGGTCTTTGCGTGCGCGCCTGCACCGAAGGGAAAATCGCGTTGAAGGAACGCCCCCAAGGGGTCATCACGCCTCTCAACTCCGCCCATCAGGCCGTCCTGATGGCGATTGAAAAGGGAAAGCTCCAGAATCTCATTTTCGATAACCAGGCCCTCTTCAGCCACCGGGCCATGGCCGCCATTCTCGGCGTCGTTCTCGGACTTCCGCCTGTGAAGCAGGCCATGGCGAGCCGTCAAATGAAATCCCGCTATCTGGAGACGCTGATCCGGCGAAGAAGAGATTAGCGGGCTTTTCAACAATTCAGGAGGGATCGTGGAGGAGAAAATTCGGGAAGCGATCTTCCGTCAAGTGGAAAAGGAGCCCTTCGCCAGGAAATTCGACCTTCGCCTGGTCGATCTGCAGGCAGGATACTCCCGGGTCGAGATGACCTTTTCCCCGGACATGGAGAATATCTTCGGCATGGCCCACGGTGGCGCCCTTTTCGCCCTCATCGACGAGGCCTTTGAAACGGCCTCGAACTCGCACGGGACCGTGGCCGTTGCGCTCAGCATGAACATCCATTATCTGTCGTCGCCGGCAAAGGGAGCGCGGCTTACGGCAGAGGCAAAAGAGATCAACAGGACCAACCGAACAGCCGTCTACGATATTCGCGTGAGCGATGATGGCAATCGTACGGTGGCCGCATGCCAGGCCCTCGTCTACCGCATGGACAAGCCACTGCCTTTCTTGGAGCCGTAGAGGTCTGGAGGATCGAACGGACGATTCCATGAAGCGAATATTCTGCCTGGCCGCCATAGCCATCTGCGCCCTCCTTCTGTCTTGTGCCGCCGCCGACAGGACCTTCGGCGAGGGGGCATGGAGGACGAGGGTCGCCTCCGCAGACCCGTCCGCGTTGCGGGCGGCCCATGAAAAGGACGGGCGTTACTTCAACCCATGGATGCCCATGGAGGACGTCGGTGGTTTTTCCCGCTTTCTCCGATGGAAGTTCTCACCGAAAGGATCCTATACGGCGCAGGAGCGGTCACATCTGCCCGCCGTTCTTCCCGGCACGGTCGGACGCATTCACTCCCTTCCTGCAGACCAGGACTTCATCCTCTGGATCGGTCATGCGAGTTTCCTGATCCGCATCGGCGCTGAAATATGGCTCACGGACCCGATGTTCTCCGACCGGGCGCTGCTTCCCAAACGGAGAACGCCTCCCGCTCTCACGGCAGAAGACATACGACGGCTCGGTGCAAAAAGGATCAACGTCGTCATCTCTCACAATCACTACGATCACCTCGACACGGAGAGCCTGCGCGCCCTGCCCGACGGCACACGCATTTTCGTGCCACTGGGACTGAAGGATTTTGTCAGCAATCTGGGCAAGTCCGAGGTTGTTGAAATGGACTGGTGGCAGACCATCGACTGCGGGAGCGGTGTCCTTCTTCACTGCCTTCCCATGCAGCACTGGTCAAGGCGGATCTGCCAGGGAAGAAACAAGACGCTTTGGGCAAGTTTTCTGATCGCCGCGCCTGAATCAACCATCTACTTCGGCGGAGACAGCGGCTACTTCATCGGCTATCGGGAGATCGGACGGATGTTCCCGGATATCGACTACGCCCTGATGCCCGTCACGGCCTACCATCCCCGCTGGTTCATGCATTACGCGCATATGAATATCGACGAGGCACTGGACGCCTTCGATGACCTCAGGGCCCGTTTCTTCATCCCCACGCAGTGGGGCGCCTTCGATCTGGGCGACGAGCCTGCGGGTTATCCGGGACTTGATCTGGAACGCACGATCAAGAAGAGAAACGTCGATCCGTTGCGGATGCTGATCCTGGATGTAGGGCAGATCGTGCCGATCGAGAAAAAGGCGAAGTAACCCGCCTCTCTCTTCCATCAATCCTGGCCTGAAAAACGAAGGAAAGGCGTCGATCAGCCGCCTTTTCTGTGGATTGCCGTGCGGCTCGGCGCCTGGCAGACGGGCATGACTTCGATTCGGTTGATGTTCACGTTTGCCGGCTGTGAGACTGCCCAATAGACGCACTCGGCGATATCGGCCGGCTTCAGAGGCTCGACGCCCTGATACACGGAAGCTGCCTTTTCCTTGTCGCCACTGAACCGCACGAGCGAGAATTCGCTCCCGGAGGTCATTCCCGGCTCGACATTGGTGACGCGCACGGCCGTACCCAGCAGGTCAGCCTTCAGATTACGGGTAAACTGCTCCACAAAGGCCTTCGAGGCGCCGTAGACGTTGCTTCCGGGATAGGCATAGCTGCCTGCAACCGAGCCGATGTTGACAATATGGCCGCAGTTCCGTTCGACCATTCCCGGAAGGAGGCAGTGGGTCAGGAATGCGAGGGCCATGCAATTGGTTTCGATCATCTGCTGCCATTCCGCCCAGGATGCGCGTTGCGCCGGTTCCAGCCCGAGCGCCAGACCCGCATTGTTGACCAGAACGTCGACGGCGGAGAACTTTTTGGGCAGACCCGAAATCGCTTTTCTGACGGCTTCGAGATCGCGGATATCGCAGGCGGCAACATGGCAGTCGGCGTGCGGGGCCAGCTTTTTCGTCAGGCGCGTCAGCCTGTCCTTCCGCCTCGCCATCAGGACACAGGACAAGCCTTCCCGCGCAAAGCGTTCCGCAATCGCTGCACCAAAGCCGCTGGATGCACCTGTAACAACCGCAACTCTGTAGTTCTTCATGCTGCGACCTCCCGATGTTCTTGAAAGAGCCGGTCCGATAGCCTCCGGCCGGAATATCCGGTTTCGTACGATCGAGCTCTCTGGCCTGCGCCGCCTCCCGCGGTCTTTCCGGGCTATCTATATAAAAAGACCCCGCCACTATGCAAGCCTGCGATCGTCACTGCCTCGCAGGGGCAAAACGCGAAACCCGGTCGAAACCGCCGCCGTTCAAGGGCCGAACAACTTCAGGTACTGCCCATAACCCTCCTTTGCCAGGTCCTCACTGGGAATGAACCTCATGGCGGCGGAGTTCATGCAGTACCGCAGACCCGTCGGTTTCGGCCCGTCGGGAAAGACATGGCCAAGATGGGAATCCCCATGCCTGCTCCTTACCTCCGTGCGAACCATGAAGAAGCCGCGGTCCTCCCTTTCCACAATGTTGCCAGGTTCCAGCGGCTTTGTAAAACTCGGCCAGCCCGTCCCGGAATCGAACTTGTCTAGGGAACTGAACAGAGGTTCTCCGGAAACGACATCCACGTAGATCCCCGGCTTCTTGTTGTCCCAGTATTCGTTCTGGAAAGGACGCTCCGTACCGTTTTTTTGGGTCACTTCATACTGCAGAGCGGTCAACCTCTTCTTGAGGGTCGCATCATCCGGCTTTGTGTATTTCGTCTGCATCTGCTTCGCGGAAACTGTCTCGTTCATATTCTTCTTCACCTCCGATTGCTCTGCGGATCCACCCGTTGCCGAAAGCAGAACCACCCATAGTATCGCAAAGAAAAAGATCTTTCTTTTCATCGCTCATACCTCCACGACAAGACACTCTTCATTCAAAAATCTTAATAACGGTCCTGAAATTGTCAAAAAAGCGAGCGTGGACGATCCGCGGGGCATGTGCGGGCTCTCGCCGGAGAACCGCTGGTAACGTCAAGATGTTTGTGTCAGGTTTAAGAGGAAGGGGCCTCCGGTTTTGCT